>OKSF01000596.1_pt1 | contig 34081 bp, 30 predicted proteins | sample 1606061 | NCBI WGS metagenome assembly OKSF01 (sample SAMEA3541567, study PRJEB24748) | human gut metagenome | biome: human gut; feature: human-associated habitat; material: faeces | place: China | collected 2012
GCTACCTCCACCTTGGCAAGGTGGCGCTCTACCAGATGAGCTACAGCCGCATATTCCTTTCATCTCGCTTTCGGCTTACCGCCTCAAAGCAAGATTTATTATATCAGGTGACATGCCCTCTGTCAACACTTTTCTTTCTTTTTTCGCAAATTTTTCCGAAATACAGAAAACCGACGGCACACACCGTCGGTTTTCTCTTTCTCTTTTCCTTTTCAGCTTCTCAGTGCACCCAGACCTCTTCGTGCTCGCCGCGGCGCGGACGATTGAGCAGATGCTTGATCGCCTCCTGTGCAGGCATGCCGCCGTACAGCACGGCATACATCGCTTCGGTGATCGGCATGGACACGCCCTGCTGCTGTGCAAGGTGATAGCCCGCCTCGGTCGCGTAATAGCCCTCGACCGTTGCACCGACCTCCTTCATCGCCTCCTGCGCGGTCGCGCCCTTGCCGATCAGGATACCGGCACGGCGGTTGCGAGAGTGCATGGAGCAGCAGGTTACGATCAGATCGCCCACACCGGACAGGCCCGCAAATGTCTCCTGCTTGGCGCCCAGCTTGACGCCCAGACGCGCAATCTCGGTCAGACCGCGGGTCATGAACGCCGCCTTGGAGTTGTCGCCCAGACCCAGACCATCCGAAATACCGGCGCCGAGCGCAATAATGTTCTTGAACGCACCGCCCAGCTCACAGCCGATAATGTCGGACGAGGTGTACACGCGGAAATTGGTATCGTTCATGAACGCCGCCTGCGTCAGCTCAGCCGCCGCACGACTCTCCGAAGCGGCTACGATAGCCGTCGGAATGCCGCGTGCAACCTCCTCGGCGTGCGTCGGACCGGTCAGTGCAACGACCGGATTGCTGCCGTTCATCGTGTTCGAGATGGTCTCGGAGAACCGGCAGTAGCCGTGCTTGGAGTCCAGACCCTTGCCGACGTTGACGATAACCGTATGCGGCGGCACGATCTTCGCCAGCTGCTCTGCCGTGCTCGCTACCGCGAAGGACGGCACCGCCAGCACGACCAGATCCGCCTTGGCAGCGCCGGACATGTCAGTCGTAATCTCAATGCCCTCCGGAATGACAACACCCGGCAGCAGCTTCTCGTTGCAGCGCTCGCGGTGCAGCAGGTCACACTCCTCCTGCAGATAGGTCCACGAGGTTACTTCATGTCCGTTCTGGTGCAGCAGCATCGCCAGTGCGATGCCCCAGCCGCCGGTACCCAGTACAAAAACCTTCATGTTACTTCTCCTCTCCGTCAGGCGATGCTTCGATCGTCTTTTTGCTCTTAAAAGAGAATTTATTTTCCGTGCCGTGCAGGATGCGTCCGATATTCGAGCGATGCATGAAAACGACCGCCGCCGCCATGCCGAACGCCATCGCCGTCAGCACCGGATCGCGATAGAACAGCCATGTCGTGATCGGAAAGCTGACCGCGCCGAGGATCGAACCGAGCGAGATCCACTTTGTCAGCACGACCGACAGGATGAACAGCGCGAATGCAATGACGAACACGCGCCAGTCAAAAAACGCGAGCATAACCGCGCCGACCAACACACCCTTGCCGCCCTTAAAGCCGAAATACAGCGGAAACATGTGGCCGAGGATAACAAAAATACCCGCTGTCAGCTTGCCGACCGGACCGCCGAGCGCCCAGCCGACCGAAACCGCTGCGGCACCCTTGGCAATGTCACCAAGCAGAACGAACAGTGTCTTTTTCGCACCCATCGTGCGGTACGCGTTCGTCAGACCGGCGTTGCCGCTGCCGTAGTTGCGGATATCCTTGCCAAGCGTCACCTTGCTGACAATGATCGCAAAGCTGAGCGAGCCGAACAGATACGCGCACACGGCAATGATCGCAAAATGCGTAAGTGTCATGTTGCCCTCTCCTTACTGCGACTTGTCGCTGCGCTCGCGGATGACCATGCGTACCGGCGTACCGGTCAGACCGAACACCTCACGGATCTGGTTTTCCAGATAGCGCTGATAGGAGAAATGGAACAGACGCGCGTCATTGCAGAAGCAGACGAATGTCGGCGGGCAGGTGGAGGCCTGCGTCATGTAGAAAATACGCAGACGCCGGCCCTTGTCCGTAGGCGGCTGCACGCGTGCGGTTGCCTCTGCGAGAATGGCGTTGAGTCGGCCGGTCGGAATGCGCATATGGTTCTGCTCATATACCTCATGGATGAGCGAGAACAGCTTATCCACACGCTGACCGGTCTGCGCGGAAATGAACAGCACCGGTGCATACGGCATGTATGCCAGACCCTCACGGACACGCAGCGTGTACTCCTTCATGGTGGAGCCGTCCTTCTCGACCAGATCCCACTTGTTTACCACGATGATGCACGCCTTACCGGCGTTGTGCGCCTCTCCGGCCACCTTGGTGTCCTGCTCGGTAACGCCTTCGGTCGCGTCAATCATGATAACGCATACATCGGCGCGCTCTACCGCCAGCAGCGAACGCATAACCGAGAATTTCTCGATCTTCTCGTCCACCTTGCTCTTCTTACGGATACCGGCGGTGTCGATGAACGTAAACTTGCCGTGGGCGTTGTCCACATCGGCGTCTACGCTGTCGCGGGTCGTACCGGCGATATTGGAAACGATAACACGTTCCTCGCCGAGCACGCGGTTGAGCAGACTGGACTTGCCGACGTTCGGCTTGCCGATGAGAGCCACGCGAATGCGGTCCGCGTCCTCCTCCTCCTCGTCTGCCTGCGGGAAGTATTCGTAAGCCGCATCCAGCAGCTCACCGACACCGTAGCCGTGCAGCGCAGAAATACCGTACGGCTCGCCCAAACCGAGGTTGTAGAACTCATAAAACTCCGCCGGAGGATCACCCGGCTTGTCGCACTTGTTGACAGCCAGCACAAGCGGCTTGCCCGAGCGCAGCAGCATGGACGCAACGTCCTGATCGGCGGCAGTAATGCCGGTGCGCAGATCGGTGATCAGGATAATGACATCCGCATGCGAGATCGCGGTCTCTGCCTGAAAGCGCATGAACTGCAGAATCTCGTTATCGTTCGACGGCTCAATGCCGCCGGTGTCGATGACAGTGAAATCGCGACCGCGCCAGTCGCTGTCAGCGTACAGACGGTCGCGGGTAACGCCCGGCGTATCCTCAACGATGGAAAGCCGCTTGCCCGCCAAGCGGTTGAACAGCTGCGACTTGCCGACATTCGGACGACCGACGATCGCAACAATAGGCTTTGCCATAAATTCCCCTCCTTTAAGGTCAGTTTAAGACATTTGCAAACAAATTACAAGCAAGAAATTCGTTAAAAGTCGCGCGTCAGCGCGCATTCAATCGAATTTGCTTCGCAAATCCATAAAAAGCCGCAGCATGTATGTGACTTTTTATGCAAGAAAGCAAATCAGTATGCCGCAAGGACGCGCCGATTTGCGCCCGGGACATATCCGAGCCGTGCTCGGTACGTCCCTTCTCGATGCAAAGGCGAGCCTTTTCATCGAAACCTGAAAAAAAATGGAGAAAGCTATCCGGCCTTCTCCATTTTTCCTGTTCTGTTTTAAGGCTTACGCTTCCTTAACGGACTTAACCTCACGACCGTTGTAATAGCCGCAGGCCTTGCACATTCTGTGCGCCAGCTTCATCTCGCCGCACTTCGGGCACTTAGCCATGCCGGGCAGAGAGAGCTTCCAGTGGGAGTTACGACGCTTGTCGCGGCGTGCCTTAGAAATTTTACCCTTAGGTACTGCCATGTTGGATACACCTCCTACTCTATCGTCTTATTTTTCAATACAAACTCATTCGCCCTTGTCGGAATCGAGCAGGGCGCGCAGCGCGGCAAATCGCGGATCGATCTGCTTTTTATCGCAATCGCAGTCGGTCACATTGCGGTCGGCGCCGCAGTGCGGACAGAGGCCTTTGCAGTCCTCTTTGCACAGATAGGTCATCTGTACCTGCAGGATCAATGCCGGCACCAATACGTCCGCAGGATCCACGCTGTCGCTGGTCAGCACAAAAAGATCGTCCTCTTCTTCCGCCTCGGGGTCATCCGAGAGCATCATGTCAGCCTCGGCTGAGAGCGGAATCTCGAGCGGTTTCAGGCAGCGTGCGCATTCGGTGGAGTAGATCGTTTCGATCGAACCCGCCAGTCTCACAACACCGCTTTCATTGGAAACCACGCCTTTGATGTGGACAGGGCTTTGAAACGGCTTCGCGCCATAGAGCTTTTCGTCCGTCAGGTCGATCGTTTCATCGAACGGAATCGACGCATGTGCAGACGCGTTCAGCTTTTTTAAGTCAATCTTCATGTCAACCTCACATGGTACTAAGATAGTATACTACAAACAATCGGTCTTTGTCAACCAAAAAATCTACAAAACACGGTATTTTTCCGAACTGTCCGCCCGCACTTTTCTTTTTTCGGAAAATGCGGTATACTGGTTTCACCCAAACGGGCAAATTAACGGAAAAGGATACCCTGCCTTGAGAGAATATTATATCACAAAAAACGACAGTGGACAACGTCTGAATAAATTTTTAGAAAAAGCCGTGCCGCTTTTATCCGGTGGCATGATGCACAAATACCTGCGGTTAAAGCGCATTAAGGTCAATAACAAGCGCACCGAAGCTGCCTACAAGCTCGCTGAGGGCGATTCCGTACAGCTTTACCTCAACGACGAATACTTTGACGCGCCCAAGGAGGAAGAAACCTTCCGCCGTATTGCCAAGCCGCGCGTGCGCGTTGTGTATGAGGACGAGCACATCCTGCTGGCGGATAAGGCGCCGGGCATGGTCGTTCACGCAGACGAGCACGGCGACACAGATACGCTCATCGCGCACATTCAGGCGTACCTGTTTCAGTCCGGCGCGTGGAATCCGGATGATGCTGCGTCATTTGCACCAGCCCTCTGCAACCGCATCGACCGCAACACCGGCGGCATCGTCATCGCGGCAAAGACCGCTGAAGCGCTGCGCATATTAAATGATAAGATCAAGGACCGCGAGATGGAAAAGCGGTATCTGTGCATCGTGCACGGCAGACCCAAGCCGCCCGAGGGGCTGATCGAGAACTATCTCCGTCGTGATGAAAAGCGCAAGCAGGTCACGCTGCACAAAACCCGCGTTCCCGGTGCAAAGACTGCACGCACGCGCTACCGCACACTGGCCTCCCATGGGAAACTGTCGCTCGTTGAGTGCGAGCTGCTGACCGGCCGCACGCACCAGATCCGCGCCCATATGGCCTCCATCGGCTGTCCGCTGCTCGGCGACGGCAAGTACGGCACAAACGAACTCAACCGTCCCTACGGCGAAACCGGACAGGCTCTGTATGCCTATTCCCTCACGTTCCGCTTCGCACAGGATGCCGGTGCGCTGCAATATCTGAATGGCAAAACCTTCATGGTAAAGGATATTCCGTTCGTCAAAAAGTATTTTCCGAATTTCAAGCCGTGAGTAATGGAAAACGTAGAATGAACACAACGGTTTCATTCCGCAAAAAGAAAACGCTGAGCCACCGCTCAGCGTTTTCCTTTATGCGATTTAGTTATCGTCCTGCAGAGCATCAAAGCCTTCTGCGCCGGTACGAACCTTTACGACGTTCTCCACATCGTAAACGAAGATCTTGCCGTCACCGATATGACCGGTATACAGAACCTTCTTGACCGTTTCAACAACGGTTTCAACCGGAACCTTGGATACAACAACCTCCATTTTCATCTTGGGCAGCAGGGTTACGTCAACCTCAGCGCCGCGGTAATACTCGGGAGCGCCCTTCTGCACGCCGCAGCCGACTACGTTGGTCACGGTCATACCGGATACGCCGATGGATGCCAGCGCTTCCTTCAGAACCTCAAACTTGGACTGCTTTGCAATGATAACGATCTTGCTCAGCTTATGCTCGTGCGAAGCGCCCTCGGTCGTCACCTTGGTCACCGGAACAGCCTTCTCGACTGCAACCGGAATGGTGTCCTTGATCTTTGCAGCGGTTTCGCCAGCCTTGGTGCCCAGAACAGCAGGAACGACCGGCATAAAGTCTGCGTATGCGGAGGACAGGCCGTGCTCCGGCTTATCCAGACCCATGATCTCCTCAGCCTCGCTTACGCGCAGGCCGATGGTGTGCTTGATAACATTGAATACGATGGTCATGGTGATCGCAACCCATGCAATGACTGCGACTACGCCGAGAACCTGAATGCCGAAGAAGTGGAAGCCGCCGCCGTAGAATACGCCGAGGGGCTCAACTTCGGTGCCATTATAGTAAGCGAACAGGCCGGTAAGAATCGTGCCCAGTGCACCGTTGATGCAGTGAACGCCGACAGCGCCAACCGGATCATCGACCTTGAGCTTCTGATCGACAAATTCGATACCGAATACAACGGCAAAGCCTGCGCAGATACCGATGATAACCGAACCGAACGGAGTAACCACATCGCAGCCTGCGGTGATAGCTACCAGACCTGCCAGAGAGCCGTTCAGCGTCATGGAAACATCAGGCTTCTTGTAGCGGATCCAGGTGATGCACATAACGGTAACGGTTGCAACAGCAGCTGCCATGTTGGTGGTTACAAATACACGAGATGCAACCTCAGCACCGCCGCCCGACAGTGCAACGGTAGAGCCGCCGTTGAAACCAAACCAGCAGAACCACAGGATGAAGCAGCCGAGTGCGCCGAGCGTCAGGGAGTGACCCGGAATTGCACGAGCCTTGCCATCCTTGGTGTACTTGCCGATACGGGGACCGAGGATTGCAGCACCGACAAGGGCTGCAACGCCGCCGACCATGTGTACCGCCGTGGAGCCTGCGAAGTCGTGAAAGCCAAGCTCTGTGAGCCAGCCGCCGCCCCAGATCCAGTGACCGGAAACCGGATAGATGACCGCAGAAATAATCATCGAGTAAATGCAGTATGCAGAGAATTTGGTGCGCTCTGCCATCGAACCGGAAACGATGGTCGCGGCAGTCGCACAGAATACGGTCTGGAAGATCAGGGTCGTCCAGTCGTAGCCCTCACCGACAACGCCGTCCGCGAAGAAATCAAAGCCGCCGAAGAACGGGCTTGCCGCGCCGAACATGATGCCGAAACCGAGGATCCAGAAGATCGGCGTGCCGAGCGAGAAGTCCATCAGGTTCTTCATAATGATGTTGCCGGCATTCTTTGCTCTGGTGAAGCCGGTCTCAACCATTGCGAAGCCGGCCTGCATGAAGAATACCAGCGCCGCCGCAACAAGCGTCCAGCCTACGTCCATCGACGTAGCAAGTTCCATGATATCCATTTTTAATACCCCCCTTGGAAATAGAAATGGCGTATATCTCCACCATCCCCGAAGGAACAGCGGAAATACACGCCATTGTGTATAGAAATATATTTTCTAACGAATGTAATTGATGTCTGCTCTATTAAACGTAGAACAGAATGTCGGAGTAGGTCGGGAACGGCCAGAACTTCTTGCCTACCAGACCCTCCAGCTTATCAGCCGGTACGCGAACCGCATCCATTGCGGAGATGACAACATCGTGGTAGTAATGTGCTGCCTTCTGGCTATCATCGGTCGGAACAGCTGCAACAGCCTCGTCGAGTGCTGCGCTCTTGGTGTACAGCTCCTCGGTCAGCTCAGAAACCTTGCCCAGCAGACCGGCCTCCATGCCGCCGGTAACGCCTGCTGCCTTCTTGGCATTGACGGTGCCTGCCAGCTCGTTCTCAAATGCGATGCACGCCGGAGTGATCTCCTCGCGTACCATATCGCTCATGGTCATAGCCTCAATGTGCAGGATCTTGTTGTACTCCTCAAGCTGGGTCTCCATACGGGAATGGATCTCCTCGGCGGTGTAAACGTTGTGCTTTGCGAACAGGTCGAGGTTCTTCTGGTCAACGTAATGCGGGAATGCGTCCGCTGCGCTCTTGAAGTTGAGCAGACCGCGCTTCTCCGCCTCTGCTACCCAGGAATCATCGTAGCCGTTGCCGTTGAAGATGATACGCTTATGCGCCTTGATCTCGCGCTTTACGAGTGCCATCAGCGCCTTCTCGAAGTCCTCGGCGCCCTCCAGCTCGTCAGCGAACTGGCGGAGCTCCTCAGCAACTGCGGTGTTCAGCATAACGTTTGCGCATGCGATGTTGACCGCAGAGCCCAGCGAACGGAACTCGAACTTGTTGCCGGTGAAGGCGAACGGAGAGGTACGGTTGCGGTCGGTGGTGTCCTTCGGGATAGCCGGCAGAACCGCAGCGCCCAGATCCATCTTGGTCTTGTAAACGTCGGTGTAGTCCTCGCCGGACTCGATGGAATCCAGAATAGCCTGCAGCTCGTCGCCGATGAACATGGAGATGATCGCCGGAGGCGCTTCGTTCGCGCCCAGACGGTGATCGTTGCCGGCAGAAGCGACGGAAATGCGGAGCAGATCCTGATATTCGTCAACCGCCTTGATAACGGCGGTCAGAAACAGGATGAACTGGCTGTTTTCGCTCGGGTTCTTGCCCGGCTCGAGCAGGTTCTCGCCTGCATCGGTGGAAATCGACCAGTTGTTGTGCTTGCCGGAGCCGTTTACGCCTTCAAACGGCTTCTCATGCAGCAGGCAGGTGAAGCCATGCTTCTGTGCAACCGTACGCATAACCTCCATGGTCAGCTGGTTGTGGTCGGTCGCAATGTTGGTGGTGGAGAAGATCGGCGCCATCTCGTGCTGGCACGGTGCAACCTCGTTATGCTTGGTCTTGGAGAGGATACCCAGCTTCCACAGTTCCTCGTCAAGATCCTTCATAAAGGCAGCTACACGCGGACGGAGTGCGCCAAAGTAATGATCGTCCATCTCCTGACCCTTCGGGGGCATTGCGCCGAACAGAGTGCGGCCGGTGAAGATCAGGTCCTTGCGCTTCGTGTAATCCTTGCGGTCGATCAGGAAGTACTCCTGCTCAGGGCCTACGGTGGTGGTTACACGCTTAACATCCTTGCCGAACAGCTTGAGGATGCGGCACGCCTGTGTGCTGATGGCGTCCATCGAGCGCAGCAGCGGTGTCTTCTTATCGAGGATCTGACCGGTGTAGGAGCAAAATGCGGTCGGAATGTAAAGGGAACCATCCTTTACAAATGCGTAGCTGGTCGGGTCCCATGCGGTGTAGCCGCGTGCCTCGAAGGTTGCGCGCAGACCGCCGGACGGGAAGGACGATGCGTCCGGTTCGCCCTTGATCAGCTCCTTGCCGGAGAACTCCATCATCACATGACCGTCGTCGGTCGGCGTGATGAACGAGTCGTGCTTCTCGGCGGTGATGCCGGTCATCGGCTGGAACCAGTGCGTGTAATGGGTTGCACCCTTGCTGATCGCCCAGTCCTTCATTGCCGTTGCAACAACAGCAGCAACATCAGCGTCGATCGCGGTGCCCTCGCGCATGGTCTTCTTCAGCTTCTTGTAAACGTCCTTGGGAAGACGTTCTTTCATCACAGTGTCGTTAAACACCATGCTGCCGAACAGCTCGGGAACATTCGTAATGCTCATGAATGGTTCGCTCCTTACATATGTTAATTTTAATAGCAAACAAACTGAATAAAACAAAACAGGCGCTGCGGGTCGTGTGCCCACAGCGCCTTTGCTGTTTACACTTTGCATTATAGCCGTCCTGCCTTGCTTTGTCAAGGGAGATTATGGTGTTTTTTTCATTTCCGGAAGATTTGCTACAACATACTTAATTTTCGCTTGTCCGCACTGTCACTTCCTGTGCAAAATGTGAAAATTCACTTTTTTATGTTCTTTGCGCTTGACGATTCCCGGTTCCCTGCTATAAAATATGAAGCGAACAAAGGTGTTCGCCATAGCTGAGGATTTAAGGCTTTTGATCCTCTGCTGCGGCGAGCACCTTTTTATTTTGTTAAGCAGCCGGTACATATCGCCTTCTATCTGAAAGCACCCGCCGAAGCCTGCTTCTCTGAATCCGTAATTTCAGCGCAACATATAAGGAGGAAGCACCATGTTACAAAAAGAAGGGCAAGTCCGCATCCCCGCAGGCTGCGCGATCTCCGGTATCTTCCACAAGGACGGCACCCGTGAGAACGGCACCCGCATTATCGACTCTATCCGCACCATGCACGATCGTTCCAACGGCCTGGGCGGCGGCTTTGCCGGCTACGGCATCTACCCTGAATACGCCGACTACTATGCGTTCCATGTATTCTATGATACACAGGCAGCCAAGGAAGAGTGCGAGCGCGAGATCGAGCGTCACTTTGACATTGTAAACCTGTCCAAGATCCCGACCCGACGTCATCCGCGCATCACGGATGCCCCGATGATCTGGCGCTACTTCGTTACGCCCCTGCCGACCAAGCTGGCAGCCAGCCAGCTCGAGGAGCGTGAGTTCACCTCCCGCTTTGTCATCCGCATCAATCACGCGCTGAACGGCGCTTACATCTTCTCCTCCGGCAAGAACATGGGCGTTTTCAAGGCAAACGGCTTTCCTGAGGACGTCGGCGAGTACTACATGCTGGAAAACTACGAGGCCTACTCCTGGACCTGCCATGGCCGTTATCCGACCAACACACCGGGCTGGTGGGGCGGCGCGCACCCGTTTGCACTGCTCGACACCACGGTCGTTCACAACGGCGAGATTTCCTCTTATGATGCAAACCGCCGCTTCATTGAGATGTTCGGCTACTCCTGCGACCTGCTAACCGACACCGAGGTCATCACCTACATTATTGATTACCTCGGCCGCAAGCTGGGCCTGACGTACAGCGAGATTGCAAATGTCATCGCGGCTCCGTTCTGGTCCACCATTGAAAAGCAGGAGCCGAAGGAGCGCGAGCGTCTCACCTATCTGCGCAATGCCTTCGCTTCCCTGATGGTTACCGGTCCGTTCTCCATTCTGGTCGGCTACACCGGCGGCCTGATGGCGCTCAACGACCGACTCAAGCTGCGCAGCATGGTTGTCGGTGAAAAGGACGACACCGTATACATCGCCTCCGAGGAATGCGCGATCCGCGTCATCCAGCCTGAGCTGGATAAGCTGTGGGCACCCAAGGGCGGCGAGCCGGTCATCGTTAATCTGAAGAACGGAGGGAACCAGTAATGGCTATCGATTTCTTATATCCGCAGTATGAGGTCGTCCGCAACAACGACCGCTGCATCAACTGCCGCGCCTGCGAGCGTCAGTGCGCGAACGAAGTACACTTTTGGGACGCCGACAACAACCGCATGCAGGCGGACGAGTCCAAATGCGTAGCCTGCCACCGCTGCGTGGCGCTGTGCCCGACCCGTGCCCTTAAAATCGTAAAGACCGACCACACGTTCCGTGAGAACGCCAACTGGACCGGCAAGGCGATCTCCGAGGTTTACCGTCAGGCAGGCTCGGGCGGCGTGCTGCTGTCCTCGATGGGCAACCCGGACCCGCACCCCATCTACTGGGATAAAATCCTCATCAACGCTTCGCAGGTTACCAATCCGTCCATCGACCCGCTGCGCGAGCCGATGGAGACCAAGACCTTCCTTGGCAAAAAGCCGGGCAAGATTGAGCGTGACGAGAACGGCAATCTGGTTCCCAATCTGGCGCCGCAGCTGGAGCTCAACCTGCCGATCATGTTCTCCGCAATGAGCTACGGCTCGATCTCTTACAACGCACATGCCGCACTCGCACGCGCTGCAAGCGCGCTCGGCACCTATTATAATACCGGTGAGGGCGGTCTGCATCAGGACTTCTACCAGTACGGCCCGCACACCATCGTGCAGGTTGCATCCGGCCGTTTCGGCGTACATAAGGATTACCTCGAAGCCGGTGCTGCTATTGAAATCAAGATGGGTCAGGGCGCAAAGCCGGGTATCGGCGGCCATCTGCCCGGACTCAAGGTCGGCCCGGATATCTCCAAGACCCGTATGATCCCGGAGGGCACGGACGCGATCTCTCCGGCGCCGCATCATGATATCTACTCCATCGAGGACCTGCGTCAGCTGGTTTACTCGCTGAAGGAGGCTACCGAATATAAGAAGCCGGTTATGGTCAAGATTGCAGCCGTAAATAATGTAGCAGCAGTCGCTTCCGGCGTGGCCCGCTCGGGTGCAGACATCATCTGCATCGACGGCTACCGCGGCGGCACCGGCGCGGCTCCGACCCGCATCCGCGACAACGTCGGCATCCCGATCGAGCTGGCGCTCGCCGCTGTCGATCAGCGTCTGCGCGATGAGGGCATCCGTGATGAGGTTTCGGTCGTTGTCGGCGGCTCCATCCGCAACTCCGCCGATCTGCTCAAGGCCATCGCGCTCGGCGCGGACGCATGCTACATCGGCACCGCGGCTCTGCTGGCAATGGGCTGCCACCTGTGCCGCACCTGCCAGACCGGCAAGTGCAACTGGGGCATTGCAACCCAGCGTCCGGAGCTGGTCAAGCGCCTGAATCCGGATATCGGCTCCCAGCGTCTCATCAACCTGCTCACTGCATGGGATCACGAGCTCAAGGAAATGATGGGCGGCATGGGCATCAACTCCATCGAGGCACTGCGCGGCAACCGTCTTATGCTGCGCGGCATCGGCCTGACCGACCGTGAGCTGAACATCCTCGGCATCAAGCACGCAGGCGAATAAGCACAGGAGGTGCGCGAAAATGACAACTGTACAGGCAGGACTTACCTATTATAAACAAGTAAACGAGCAGATCCGCGCAGCGCAGGACAGCGAGATCACGGTTGAGAACGTGATTGGCCAGCGCTACATCGGCTGCGGCTCCACCGACCGCAAGATCACCGTGCACGGCACGGCAGGCAACGGTCTCGGCCAGTATCTGAACGGCTCCACCATCGAGGTCTTCGGCAACGCGCAGGAGGCCGTCGGCGACACCATGAACGCTGGTGAGATCGTTGTGCACGGCAACGTCGGCGACGCCTGCGGCTACGCGATGCGCGGCGGCAAGATCTATATCAAGGGCGACTGCGGCTACCGCGCCGGCATCCACATGAAGGCCTACCAACAGCACTTCCCTGTTATGGTAGTCGGCGGCAAGGCGGGTTCGTTCCTCGGCGAGTATCTCGCCGGCGGTCTCATCCTTGTGCTCGGCATCGGCCAGAACGGCGCGTACCCGGTCAACAATTTCTGCGGCACCGGTATGCACGGCGGCAAAATTGTGTTAAGATGTGATAAAGCACCGACCGATCTGCCGCGTCAGGTCCTCGTGAGCGAGGTCTCCGCGGACGATATGGCCGAATTTGCACCATATATTAAGGAATACGCGCAGCTGTTCGGTGCAGACGCGGAGAATCTGCTTTCGCAGAAGTATTTCGTCCTCACGCCGAACCCGGAGGCAGGGTATAAGCAGCTTTATACCTTTGAGGCTTGATTGCAATCTGCTGAATGGTTTCCATTCGTGAAATTTCCGCTTACGAAGCGGGCGTAACCTGCCTACCCGGCAGGGGCACAAGAGGGTAGACACCAAGGTTTCCACCCTCTTGTGAATCACCTCTTTCCTATCATAACACGGCGAAAATCGGAGAGGCGAGACCGCTGCGAAAAGGAGAACGGCAGTTGGGTTACCGTTGCGTGTCTTTCGTGAAATATTCGCAGTTCACAGATAGCTTACTGCTACACCGGTGGTTTCATCTACGCAGGCGCGACATACCCGTGTCGCGCAACTCGTTTATCTGGAGATTGTGGACGGCACCTGCGAATCGCACCTATCTGTCAACTCCTATCTCTTCACTCCTAACTCCTACCTTACACCAACTCTTCACTCTCAACTCTCAACTCTCCACTTTTCACTCTGAAGAAAATCTTCCATTCTTAAAGGAGGTATGACTTTATGGATACCACCATGAGCGAAGTCGTACAATTTATTCAGGAGAACGACGTAAAGTTCATTCGTCTTGCGTTTTGCGATATTTTCGGCAACCAAAAGAACATCGCCATCATGCCGACCGAGCTGGAACGCGCCTTCGAGCAGGGCATTCACTTCAACGCCGCCGCACTGCGCGGCTTCCTCAACGTGGATGCCTCCGACCTGCTGCTGTTCCCCGATCCGGCAACGCTTTCCGTTCTGCCGTGGCGTCCGGCTCAGGGCCGCGTAGTGCGCTTTTACTGCGACATCCGCTATCCGGACGGCACGCCGTTCGAGGGCGACGGCCGTCATTTGCTGCGCGAGGCTAACCGCCGTGCACGCCGCGCAGGCTATTCGCTCACCATCGGCACGGCAAGCGAGTTTTACCTGTTCGAGCTGGATGAAAACGGCCATCCAACCACCATTCCGCACGATCACGGCGAGTATTTCGATGTAGCGCCGCTCGACAAGGCGGAAAACGTGCGCCGCCAGATCTGCCTGACGCTTGAGGAAATGAACATCCAGCCGGAGTCCTCGCACCACGAGCAGGGTCCCGGCCAGAACGAGGTTGACTTTCGCTACGCCGAAGCCCTTGAAGCGGCAGACAATTTCGTCACCTTCAAGTGGGTCGTCAAGTCCATGGCGTCCTCAAGCGGCCTGTTTGCGTCCTTCCTGCCCAAGCCGCTCCCGCATGCGCCGGGCAGCGGACTGCATCTGTCTGTTTCGATAAACAAAAACGGCAAGAACCTGTTCCAGCCCTCGTTTGAAGAATCTGCCGAGGGCCAGAGCTTTGTGGCGGGCATTCTGCAGCGTGCCGCCGAGATGACCATCTTCTGCAATCCGCTCACCAACTCGTTCCAGCGTCTGGGTGAGTTTGAAGCGCCGAAGTACATCACATGGTCGCACCAGAACCGCTGTCCGCTCATTACCGTGCCGCTGACCGGTGATCACTCCGCCAACCGCATGAAACTGCGTGCGTTCGACGGCTGCATTAACCCGTACATCGTATTTGCGCTGCTCATCCATGCCGGTCTTGACGGTATCGAGCAGGGACTGCCCCTACCGCCCGCCTGCGACGAAAACCTGTTCACCGCTTCCAATGAAGTGCGTGCCAGGTACGAAGCACTGCCCGGCGCCCTGTGCGACGCGATCCGCATCGCCAAGGACAGCGACTTTATCACCAAGTACCTGCCCGAAAAGGCACGCACGGCCTTTTTCGCGGCCAAGCAGGCCGAACACGACCGCATCGTGCTTGCCGACGACCGCACGGCTGCCGAACGCTCCCTCTATTTTGAACGCTACTAATCCCACATAATACCGTTTGAAAGGAGGAGCACACCGCATGGAACGCATTCTTCTCGTTTCTGCAACCGAAAAATCCCGCACCATGCTTTCCCAGTTTTTAACGTCCTGCGGCGTACAGGCTCAGCTTGCACCTGCTTCCTCCGGTGCGGAGGCCCGGCGCATGCTGGTGGACGGCTTGTTTGATCTAATCCTCGTCAACACGCCGCTGCCCGATGAATTCGGGCATGATATGGCACAGCAGGCTGCAAATGATACGCTTTCCGGCGTAATCCTGCTCGCTAAGGCCGAGATTGCGGACAGTGTTGCCGAAAAGGTCGAGGACGACGGCGTGTTCGTCGTACCCAAGCCGCTCTCGCGCGTGCTGTTCATGCAGGCGCTCCGCATGACGCGCGCCGCGCGCAGCCGTCTGACCGGCCTGCAGAGCGAAAACCGCCGTCTGCAAAAGCGCATTGAGGATATCCGTCAGGTGGACCGCGCCAAGTGTCTGCTCATCGAGTGCTGCGGCATGACCGAGCCGGAGGCGCATTCCTACATCGAGCAGCAGGCTATGAACCAGCGTCGCTCCAAGCGAGATATCGCCGAGGACATCATCGGCGGAAAAACGCCGTGATTTGTGCGATACCGCTTAAAAACATCTCATATCTCACGCGAAAATTTTTTCGGTTTTTTCGATTTTATAGAGAAATTCCCGACAGATTATGATATACTAAATGGTGTATGAGCAGAGAAGCTCTGTCTTTCCCTGCCTATATGCCATTTTGTTATTTTCTAAGGAGGGAATCCGTGTGAAGCTGGCTTTCACCAAGATGCACGGCTGCGGCAACAATTATATCTATTTTAATTGCTTCGACCAGACTGTGCCCGATCCCGAGTCGCTTTCGATCAAGCTCAGTGAACCGCACTTCGGTATCGGCGGCGACGGCATTATCCTTATTTCTCCTTCCGACAAGGCGGATGCGCAGATGCGTATCTTCAACGCCGACGGCTCGGAGGGAAAAATGTGCGGCAACGGCATCCGCTGCGTGGGCAAGTATCTGTACGACAACGGCATGACCGATGGCCGCACCACCATCACCATTGACACGCTTTCCGGCGTAAAAACGCTTGAGCTGACCGTCAAGGACGGCAAAATGCAGTCCGCCCGCGTGGACATGGGTGCAGCCATTCTTGCTCCGCGGGAGATTCCCGTTGATATGGACGGCGAGAACGTCATCAGCGCACCCATCGTTGTGGACGAAAAGGTCTACCACATGACCTGCGTTTCCATGGGCAACCCGCACTGCGTTATCTTCCAGAAGGAGGATGTGGACGACCTCGACCTTACGCGCATCGGACCCAAGTTCGAGCATCATCCGCTGTTTCCGGAGCGTGTCAACACCGAGTTTGTCAACGTCCTGCCGGACGGCAGCCTGAAAATGCGCGTCTGGGAGCGCGGCTCCGGTGAGACATGGGCGTGCGGCACCGGCTCCTGTGCAACCGGCGTGGCAGCATGTCTGAACGGCTTTGCAAACAAAAACGAGGATATCGTCGTGCACCTGCGCGGCGGCGACCTCACCATTCGCTATACAGATGAAACCGTGTTCATGACGGGCGCGGCAACGACCGTATTCAAGGGGGAAATTGAGATATGACAAAGTACATCTTCGTGACCGGCGGCGTAGTTTCCGGTCTGGGCAAGGGCATTACTGCCGCATCTCTCGGCCGTCTGCTGAAAAGCCGCGGCCTGAAAATTGCAGCGCAGAAGCTCGATCCCTACATCAACGTAGACCCGGGCACGATGAGCCCGTTCCAGCACGGCGAGGTTTACGTTACCGACGACGGCGCAGAGACCGACCTCGACCTCGGCCACTACGAGCGCTTCATCGACGAGGACCTGAACAAGTTCTCCAACCTGACCACCGGCAAGGTATACTGGAATGTTCTGAACAAGGAGCGCGCCGGCGAGTACCTCGGTGAGACCGTGCAGGTTATTCCGCACATCACCAACGAGATCAAGTCCTTCATCTACTCGGTAGGCAAAAAGACCTCGGCTGACGTTGTTATCACCGAGATTGGCGGCACCACCGGCGATATTGAGTCCCAGCCGTTCCTCGAGGCGATCCGTCAGGTTGCTGCTGAGGTTGGCCGCCGCAACTGCCTGTTCATCCATGTAACACTGGTTCCGTTCATCTCCGGCTCCAATGAGCCGAAGTCCAAGCCGACCCAGCACTCGGTTAAGGAGCTGCGCGGTCTGGGCATCTCTCCGGACATCATCGTAGCCCGCGTTGACCAGCCGATGGATGACGATATCAAGCGCAAGATTTCCATGTTCTGCACCGTACCGGAGGACTGCGTAATCGAAAACCGCACCCTGCCGGTTCTGTATCAGGCACCGATGATGCTCGAGGAGAGCCATCTGTCCGACATCGTCTGCCGTGAGCTGTCCATCGGCGCAGGCAAGGGCGATATGACCGAGTGGCAGGAAATGCTCGAGCGCATCGCAGCCCGCAAGGACCATGTGAAAATCGCGCTGGTCGGCAAGTACGTCAAGCTGCACGACGCATACCTTTCGGTTGCAGAGGCACTGCAGCACGGCGGCTACGAGACCGGCTGCTTCGTCGATATCGACTGGGTAGACTCCGAGGAGATCAACGACTCCACCGTGGACAAGCTGCTCGGTGAGGTTGACGGCATCATCCTGCCGGGCGGCTTCGGCGCACGCGGCGTGGAAGGCATGATTTGTGCGGCAAACTATGCGCGCACGCAGGGTATCCCCTACTTCGGCATCTGCCTTGGCATGCAGATCGCGGTTATGAGCTACGCACGCAACGTGCTCGGCTACGCGGATGCAAACTCCAGCGAGTTTGACCCGGATTCCACCCATCCGGTCATCGACCTGATGGAGAGCCAGCAGGGCATCTCCAAGAAGGGCGGCACGATGCGTCTGGGCGCTTATCCGTGCAAGATCCGTCCGAATACTATCATGGCATCGGCGTACGGCGAGGAAATGATTTCCGAGCGTCACCGCCACCGTTACGAGTTCAACAACAATTTCCGCGAGGAGATTGAAAATAAGGGCATGCAGATCACGGGCACCTCGCCGACCGGCGAGCTTGTGGAGACCGTTGAAATCCCGAACCATCCGTTCTATATCGGCGTACAGTTCCACCCCGAGTTCAAGTCCCGTCCCAACCGCGCTCATCCCCTGTTCAAGGCGTTCGTCGCGGCATCTCTGAAAAGGAGCCAGAACAACAATGCAGACTAACAAGAACTACGACAATCTCGAGCAGAGCTATCTGTTCTCCACCATCGCACGCAAGGTGCGTGAGTACTCCGAAGCACATCCGGAGGCTGATATCATCCGTCTGGGCATCGGCGACGTAACCCGTCCGCTGGTACCGGCTGTTATCGATGCGCTGCACGCAGCCGTTGAGGATCAGGCCAAGCAGGAGACCTTCCACGGCTACGGCGATGAGCAGGGCTACGGCTTCCTGCACGAGGCGCTGGTCGGCTACTACAAGTCCCACGGCGTAGAGCTCGCCACCAATGAGATCTTCATCTCGGACGGTGCAAAGAGCGACCTCGGCAACATCCTCGACATTTTCGGTACCGACAACACTGTTCTGGTTCCGGACCCGGTTTACCCGGTTTACGTTGATACCAACGTTATGGCGGGCCGCAAGATCGTATTCGCTGACGCAAATGAGGCAAACGGCTTCCTGCCGCTGCCGGACGAGTCCGTTCAGTGCGACATCATCTATATCTGCTCTCCGAACAACCCGACCGGCGCTGCTTACGACCGTGCAGGTCTGAAGGCCTGGGTAGATTACGCCAACAAGCAGAACGCCGTTATCCTGTATGACGCAGCTTACGAGTGCTTCATCGAGGATAAGACTCTGCCGCGCTCCATTTACGAGATCGAAGGCGCTAAGTCCTGTGCGATCGAGTTCTGCTCCTTCTCCAAGATGGCAGGCTTCACCGGCACCCGCTGCGGCTGGACCGTTGTTCCGACCGCTCTGCTGGACGGCAAGCTGAACAAGATGTGGCTGCGCCGTCAGACCACCAAGTTCAACGGCGTTCCGTATATTGTACAGCGCGGCGCTGCTGCCTGCTTCACCGAGGAAGGCATGAAGCAGATCAAGGAAACCCTCGGCTACTACAAGCAGAACGCTAAGGTTCTGGCTGAGACCCTCGATGAGCTGGGTATCTGGTACACCGGCGGCAAGAGCAGCCCGTACCTGTGGCTCAAGTGCCCGAACGGCATGGATTCCTGGACCTTCTTCGACTACCTGCTTGAGAATGCCAACGTCGTTGGTACGCCGGGTGCAGGCTTCGGCAAGAACGGTGACGGCTTCTTCCGTCTGACCGCATTCGGCGATCAGGCACGCACCAAGGAAGCTGCTGAGCGTCTGAAGAAGCTGCTTCAGAAGTAAGTTTCTGCAATATCGCATAATCAAAGAGCTGTCTCGCGCGGACAGCTCTTTTTGCATAGTTGAGGTGATTCGATGGGCATTCTTTATGGTCACAGGTGTGTTTTATGCGGCGCAGATTTTCCGGTGACGACCAGCCGCACGCTGCAGCTTTGTCCGGACTGTGCCGCTGCAGTCCGGCGGGAATACCGCTGCAATGAGGTCATCTCCATTGCCGGAGCCGACGGCACGATCGCTCCTCTGTATTACCGCGGCACCGTGCAAAATGCCATGAAGCGGTTCAAATTCAGCAGCGCCGCCTACTGCGCGGATTGGTTCGCGGCGCAAATGTGCGCCGCGCTCACGTCGCAGCTGGAGGAATGGCAGCCGGATTTGATTACCTACATGCCGATTGGATTCCTGCACTACCGCAAGCGCGGGTACAATCAAGCGGAACTGCTGGCAAAGCTGACGGCAAAGCCGCTTTCTCTGCCGTGCGAGGCAACACTGCGCAAGCGATGGTTTGTCAGCAAGCAATCCGCGCAGAAGGATTACGCCGCGCGGCAGAGCAACGCGAAAGACGCCGTTCTGCCGAAGAAAGGCGTGAACCTCACCGGAAAATCCGTCGTGTTAGTCGATGATATTATCACCACCGGTGCAACAGCTGCTGCCGCCGTCAAGACTCTGCGGGAGATGGGCGCAAGCCGTGTTTACGTCCTCGCCACGACATTTACACCGAGGAAATAACAAAAAAGACCGCTTTCGCGGTCTTTTTTGTTAGCGGAAAAGCTCACTGCTGTACACTCTGCCGTAATTGTCGGTAATCTCGGCTTTCAGCTGGTACTGATCAAATCCACCTTCCAGATCACGCCAGTCAACCTGTGTATAATAATAAACGTCTCCACCGAATCCTGTTTCTATATTCTCTATCTTCTGTTCTTTGATTTGTTTTCCGTTCTGATACAGCAATATACGACCACTGACCGGTGTCACACTGTCATCGCCGCAGTAAATATACGTTGCCACATTGCCGCTAGCTGATGTGGTTTTACCATTAAAGCTAAAGCTACCGTTCTCCCACCACGCACGCACTTCGAGAGAAAAACGCTGCTTCAGGTCATACTCAGAGGCAACCATAATATTACGGATTTCTCCGTCCGTACTTGTCAGCGTCAAATAAACAGAAAACGTATCCACCAGCGGCACGCTGATTTCGCCGCTGTAACCGTTCTTGTTTTCTGCGTCGCACTCCCACGACTGATCGCCGCTGCGGACAACAAACTTTGCGGTTTCGCCGTCCCGCATTTCTTTCGGCACGGCGCTCACTGTGACAAGAAGATTTTCGTTGTGATCCGGGTCTACCTCGATATTCTCCGACCAGTCGGCAAGATCGCTGTTCTCATTGTCTGTCTGCGGATAGTAAATCGTGCTCGGCCCGCTCTGCAGCCGCAGCTGGTCAATCTGGTTCTGCATGACGATCACGCGCCACAGGCTGACCGCGCTGCATACCACGCTGACGCACAGCAGTCCCGCCGCTGCGATTGCCGCAATTTTCCACTTGCGATTTTCGTTCCTGACCGGCTGGTTCTCTGCACCCGGCCACGATTCATCCGAGTCCTCTGCCTTTGGCATTAGCTCCGCATCCGGACGCAGCAACGTATCCACCGGAACGCCGAACAGCTTGCTCAGTTCCATTAAATTATCCATCGTGGGCACCGCCTGATCGGCCTCCCACTTGCTGACCGCCTGACGACTGAGACCTAGCTTTTCGCCGAGCGCCTCCTGACTCATGCCCTGCTCTTTTCGCAGTACCGCGATTTTCTCACCTGTTGTCATCTCTGCCACCTGCCTTTCTTTTCTGTCTCCAGTGTGCCTGAAATGCCGCAAAAGCGCCACCAACCCATCGTTTCTTTTTGTCAACCGACGGTTGCGTACGTCTTTCCGGTTGCAAAAAAGTCCCGAAATATGCATTTCGGGACTTTTTGATATACCGTACCGGTTAGGCGTTGAAGAACTCCTCGTGGATAGCCTTAACAGCCTTCTCGCTGTCCTCCTCGTTGATGAGGACGGAGATCTTGATCTCAGAGGTGGAGATCATGCGGATGTTGATGCCGGCGCTTGCCAGAGCCTCGAACATCTTGGAAGCAACGCCAGTAGCGGAAGCCATGCCTGCACCAACAATGGAAACCTTTGCGACCTTGGTGTTGATGGAAATATCCTCGTAGCCGAGCATCTCCTTCGCGTCGCGCAGGATCTTCTCGACGCGCTCTGCATCGTCCTGACGGATGGTGAACGAGATGGACTTCTTGTTATCGCGGCCGACGGACTGGAGGATGATGTCGATGTTGACATTGTGCTTCGCCATCAGCGAGAATACCTTGAATGCAGTGCCCGGCGTATCGTCCAGATTGATGATCGCTACACGCGCGCAGTTATTATCACGGGCAACACCCGAAACCAGCAGTTTTTCCATATTAGAACCCTCCTTGACTTTGGTACCCGGATTGCGGGTAAAGCTCGAAACGACCTCAAGATCGACATTATACTTCTTTGCCATCTCAACCGAACGGTTGTGCAGCACCTGTGCACCCAGAGATGCCAGCTCCAGCATCTCATCATAGGTGATAGCATCCAGCTTCTTGGCATCCTTTACGATGCGCGGATCGGCAGTGTAAACGCCGTCTACGTCGGTGTAAATCTGGCAGAGATCCGCGCCGAGCGTTGCTGCAATGGCAACTGCGGTGGTGTCCGAGCCGCCGCGGCCGAGCGTGGTCACGTCGCCCATCTTATTGATGCCCTGGAAACCGGCTACGATAACGATGCGGCCGTTGTCCAGCTCTGCCTTGAGGCGATCGCCTGCGATGCGCTTGATGCGGGCATCCGAGTAGTTGCTGTTGGTCTCCAGACCGATCTGCCAGCCGGTCAGGGATACAACCGGAAAGCCCAGCTTCTGGATGGCCATCGCCAGCAGAGACATGGAGATCATCTCGCCGGTGTTGAGCAGAACGTCCATCTCACGCTTGGAAGGACGGTCGTTCAACTCGGCAGCCTTTACGATCAGATCATCCGTGGTATCGCCCTGCGCGGATACAACTACAACAACCTGATTGCCTGCCTGTGCGGTCTTGGTAACAATGTCCGCAACATTCTTCAGTCGCTCGGTGTTGGCAACCGAAGTGCCGCCGAACTTTTGCACAATAAGACTCATACTAACTATGTTTCCTCCTTATATACACGGACGAGAGCACTCATCCGTCCCCTATTACAGTCGTTTTACGGTCGCACCGACCTCATCACAGCGCAGCTGTACGGCCTTCCAGTGCGGATACAGCTTCTCGCACAGCTCCTGTGCACGGGTGATGTAGTCGCGGTCGCCCTTGTAGACGATAGCCACGATGGACGGGCCTGCGCCGGAAATGAACGCGCCGAGCGCGCCCAGCTTCTTGGCCTCACGCACGATGTCCTCACCGTTTTCAATCAGACCGAAACGGTACGGCTGGTGCAGACAGTCACCGGTTGCCGCATCAAGGTTTTCCAGCTTGCCGGTGGTCAGGCTACCCGCGAGCAGCGCTGCGCGCGCCAGATTGTAAACCGCATCGTGATGGTCGATGGTCTTGGGCAGTGCCGCACGCGCCTTTTCGGTGGACAGCTGGAAATCCGGAATGAATACCACGAAGTCGATCGCGCCGTGAACCGGCACACGAACGTGATGCACATGGCCGTTTTCGAGCAGCGCCACGCAAAAGCCGCCGAGGATCGCCGGTGTGGAGTTATCTGGATGACCCTCGATGGTAGCCGCCAGATCAATGACCGCGTTGCGGTCGAGCGGCTCACCGAGTAGCATGTTTGCACCCATGATGCCCGCAACCGTGCATGCCGAGGACGAACCCAGGCCGCGGGTCTGCGGGATAGCGCAGTCCTCAACGATGGTCAGACCGGAAAGCGGCTTGCCGCACTCGTCGTAGACGCGCTTTGCACACTGATAGATCAGGTTGCTCTCGTCCTGCGGGACATACTGACCGTTTTTATCCGAAATATCAATATGATCATTCTCTACGAGGTCGATCACGTTGTACAGCTCGAGCGCAATGCCGATGCTGTCATAGCCCGAGCCCATATTGGCGCTCGTAGCAGGGACGGTTACACGAACCATTGTATTTCTCTCCTTTACAGAATACGCATTGCCGCACGAACTTCACCGCGTGCGTTCAGCTTTTCGGCTGCGGCGTTCATCTCTGCGGTAGACAGCTTGCGGGTCTGAACCACGAATACGCCCTCAGCAGGCTCAGTCAGACTCTCAACCGGCAGCAGCTCCTCAACATCCTTCTGTGCGCCCTTGAAGCGAACGTACCATGCACTCTGCAGGGTATCCAGCGGACGGAGCAGGTTCTTGGAGCCATCGCCCCAGAAGATACGGCGGCGGTTGTCCTTGTGCTCGATGCTGTCCAACATATCGGCAACAACAGCGGAAGCGGTCGCCAGCTTGCCAGCGCCCTTGCCGTAGAACATAACCTCGCCGGTCGCATTGCCGTCGATCATGATGGCGTTGAATACGTCCTCAACAGCGGCCAGCGGGCTTTCCTTGTGGATGAGATGCGGTGCAACATAAGCGTAAGCGGTGCCGTCCTCGCAGCGGACCGAGCGGCCCAGCAGCTTGATAACGCAGCCCAGCTTATCGGCGTTTGCTACGTCCTCGAGGGTGATCTTAGTGATGCCCTCGCAGGAAACCTGATCCGGATCGAACTTATCGCCGTAAGCAAGGTCGGACAGAATGCAGATCTTGCGGCAGGCGTCGTGACCCTCGATATCAGCGGTCGGGTCCTTCTCGGCATAGCCGTTGAGCTGTGCCTGCTTGAGCGCATCCGCAAAGGTAACGCCGTTGTGGATCATCTGGGTGAGAATGTAGTTGGTCGTGCCGTTCAGGATGCCGCAGATCTCGTTGAACTCGTTGGCAGCGAGGCACTGGAGCATCGGGCGAATGATCGGGATGCCGCCGCCGACGGAGGCCTCGAACATATAGTTCACACCGTGCTCCTCCGCGATCTTGAGCAGCTCCTCACCCTTGGTAGCAACCAGCTCCTTGTTGGAGGTGCATACGCTCTTGCCAGCCTCGAGGCAGCGCTTGGTGAACTGGTACGCAGCGCCCACGCCGCCCATTACCTCGGCAACGACCGTTACTTCGGGGTCGTTCTCGATGACGGAGAAATCGGTTACAAATTTATTGCCATACGGCAGAGAGGAAAAGTCGCGCAGGTCGAGGACATACTTTACCTCAACCGGCTCGCCAACGGTCTTGGCGATCTTGTCGGCGTTCATATCAAAAACCTCGTATACGCCCGAACCGACAGTGCCGTGTCCCATGATTGCTACTTTAATCATATGCTGATTTCCTTTCATCAGTTAAATTAGCGTTCTGTATACCGCCGGACGGTCATTCAGATGCCAGAATTTCCACTTTGCTGACGCCTTCCATTGCTTCTGCACGGTGCACAAGCTCTTCGGATGAGTATTTCATCTCACCGGTGCGGGCCGAAATAGTGACCGATGCCATTCCTCTCATCGGAATGGACTGGTTCACCGTCAGCAGGTTTGCACCCGAGCGTGCCATCAGTCCGAGGATGCTCGACAAGACACCCGGCTGATCGTGCAGCATGAAGTGGTAGGTGACAATGCGGTCGGTAGTCGCCTCAAAGAAAGGGCGAACGCCGTCCTTATATTTGTAGTACGCACTGCGCGACAGACCGGCGATCTTTGCCGCTTCGCTTGCCGTAGCCGCCTTGCCCGAAGCGATGGCTTCATTCGCTTCGATCACGCGCTGAAATACCTCCGGCAGCAGGGTGCGCTCCACGAGATAATACTTTGGTTTTATCATGCGATGTCTGTCCTCCCTAAAAAGACACTTGTCTTTTTCACGCTCATTTATCATACCATATCCATCCACCGAGCGCAAGAGAATAACTGATAAATTTCCCTAAATTCCGACGAGTGTTTTGTTACTTCTGTCAAAAGCTCCCGCTTTTCCTGTGAAAAGTGTAAGTGGCTTTTTGCTTTATTTTGTGTTATACTATGTTTACATCTGTAAACAATCGGAGAGTTTTATTATGCATCAGAAAAACGAAAACGGAACCTTTACCTCAAAAATCGGCTTTGTGCTGGCGGCGGTCGGCTCTGCGGTCGGCATGGGCAACATCTGGATGTTCCCTTACCGCACCGGTCAATACGGCGGCGCGGCTTTTTTAATCCCCTACCTGCTGTTTATCGCACTGTTCGGCTATGTCGGCCTGTCCGGCGAGTTCGCCTTCGGCCGCATGACCGGCACAGGTCCGATCGGCTCGTATGAATTTGCGATGAAGTCCCGCGGTAAAAAGGGCGGCGCCATCCTCGGTACGATTCCTCTGCTCGGCTCGCTCGGTATCGCCATCGGCTACGCCATCATCGTCGGCTGGGTGCTGCGGAGCGCGTTCGGTGCACTGACCGGCTCGCTGATGAGCACCGAACCGGAGCAGTTCTTCACGGAAATGAGCAGCACGAATTTTTCCAGTGTGCCGTGGCACACCCTGGTTATCCTGCTGACGGCGGCTGTGCTGATCTTCGGTGTGTCCGGCGGCATTGAAAAGATCAACAAGGTGATGATGCCCGCATTCTTCATCCTGTTCATCATTATTGCTGTCCGCGTAGCCTTCCTGCCGAATGCGATCGAAGGCTACAAATACCTGCTCGTACCGCAGTGGGAGTACCTGCTGAACCCGCGCACATGGATCATGGCGATGGGTCAGGCGTTCTTCTCGCTGTCGATCACCGGCTCGGGCATGATCATTTACGGCTCTTACCTGCCGAGAAATGAGGATGTTGTACATTCGTCGTGCATGACCGCTGTGCTCGACACCTGTGCGGCTATGCTTGCCGGCCTCGCCATCCTGCCGAGCGTATTCGCGTTCGGTCTGGACCCGGCCTCCGGCCCCAAGCTGCTGTTCATCACCCTGCCGCGTGTATTCCAGCAGATGCCGTTCGGCCGTCTGTTCGCGTTCTTCTTCTTTATTTCCGTGCTGTTCGCGGGCATTACCTCGCTAGCGAATATGTTGGAAGCGGTCTCCGAAGCCGCACAGACGCGCCTCAAGCTGAGCCGAAAGACCGCTGTCCTGCTAGCGTGCGGCGCCGCATTGGCGGTTGGCCTGTTCATCGAGCGCGATACGCTTATGGGTACGCTGATGGACGTTATCACCATTTACGTCGTGCCGATCGGCGCTATCCTCGGTGCGGTTATGGCGTACTGGGTGCTCGGCATCGACAAGATGGAGCAGGAGCTGATGAACGGCCGCAGCAAGCCGCTCAGCCGCGCGTTTGCGCCGCTTGCAAAATATGTGTATATCTTCCTTGCCGCACTCGTCGTATTCTTCAGCTTTATTATCCCGGGCGGTATTGGATAAATCCGTGCTATAAAAAAGGACTTCCTGCGGGAAGTCCTTTTTTTCATGCAGGAATGGAGAATGGAAAATGCCCCATCTATACGTTCATTCTCCATTTTCAATTCTCAATTTTCACGATTCTTCATCGAGGAAGAATATACTCTCCACCGGCTGTTCCAGCAGCCGCGCGGTTTTAATCGCCAGCTCGAGGGTCGGGTCGTATTTATCGTTCTCCATCGCCACGATGGTCTGCCGCGATACCCCGAGCAGCTTTGCCATGTCCTCCTGCCGCAGGCCGCGCGCCTTGCGGAGTTCTTTAATGTTGTTCTTCATCTTCAGCGCCAGAACTTCCATATCAAATCTGCGAATATCACGACCGGAATGAAAATACGCTTTACAATATCCCCGGTGAGCGCACTTTTAGACGGCGGATTTTCCTCGTCGTCTTTTGCGGCACGGTAGGTCGCGATTGTTCTGTAAACACCCTCGAACACCATGCACACGAACCACAGAATCGCAAACTCGCTCACATTTTTACCGAATGCAATGATATCCACCAGCATCACCACAAACAGCCCGACCGTCATCAAGCGGTAGGCGATAATCGCACCATTGCGTGTGATCGTGTTCTGCATTTCGTCCTGCTCCCAGCCATTAGCCTTCGCGGAAGCGCGTGCACGAGCAGTCTTTCCGGCCTGTCCCCAGTCCTCCCAGAGCATAAAAGCCAGCCAGAATACCGCAAAAACGACCATTACGACCACGCCTATACCGGTTTCGGTTGTAAACATAGGTGCACCTCCCTACATCCAGAAAACCTTCACCACAATCCACAGATACATCAGATTATTGAACACACTGTGTCCCATCTGTTTCCACATTTGCGTTTTATCCTCATCGCCCGCCATATTGCGAATGGTTTTGATGATAATAAACAGCACCTCAGCAACAATGGACACGATTGCCAGGACACTGAGTTCAATCGAGCGATAATCACAGAAAAAGCGGCTGTAACCAAGATAAATGATAACACCGGCCTGCAGCACACGGTAGCCAATCAAGCGACCCTTCACATTGACGGCGTGCGCCATCTCATCGATATTCCATTCCCAGTCTTTCATGATTTTTCTCGCTCTCGGCGATTGTCCTTCTTCTACCCAGTCGTGCCACAGACTCGCTGCAAGAATAACCAGCGGCAGCACAATCGCAACCACAACAACCTGCACCTTCTGTGTCATATCGTACATATCCCAGCTCATAAGCGCACCTCCTACCAGTTTTGCGTTAGAACCATCATTCCGATGGCCAATCCGATCAGCACCGCACAGAACATCAGCTTTGCGATAAGGAAAGTCAGTCTCGGCGGATGCTCCTCGTCGTCCTTTGCTTTGCGGAACGTCTGCACAAGCATAATAGCCGCCTCCACCATGCCGGACACGACCAACAGCGCACACAACTCCATTGCTGCCTGCCCTTTTACCAGCAGCCGATAATACAGGCACGCCAGGATTCCCGCCTGCGTCACCCGGTATGCGACCGCCTGTGCCTGTGTGATGATGGCGTGCTCCATCTCATCGGTCTTGCTGCCGAGTGCTTTGGCGGCTTTGCGGGCCTTTTTCGATCTTCCGGCATCCATCCAGTCTTTTACCAGCCATGCCGCCAGCAGAAGCACCGGCAAGCCGATGCAGACCCACAATACCTGCATTTTCTCGGCTGATGTGTATAAATCCCACCGCATAAAAGCACCTCCTACCCTTGATGCCGTTCGCTAAAATGTAAAGTTCTCTTTACATCTTAAAGATAACAGGCGGATAGCAAAATGTCAAGAATGTTTGACATTTCAGGCAAGGAAAAACCCCACAGAATTTTCTGTGGGGTTTTGTGAATGTTTACTGATCCTGCTTATCCGGGTCGAGATCCTTTTCGGCTTCTTCGACCTTGGCAAGCTCCTCTGCGGATTCCGCAGGCTTGCTTACCTTGGCGTGCAGCTCCTGCTGCAGCTCGGTCATCAGATCCTCGCCGACGATCTTATCCGGAACGATTTCGCCGTTGTAGACCTTAACAAAGGTCTCGCCGTCCATCGTTTCGTTACGGATGAGATACTCAGCAACGCGCTTCATCTCGTCCATGTGCTCGCTCAGCAGCTTTTCACAGGCGTGATATGCGTGCTCGATAATGCGGTGAATCTCGTCGTCGATCTCCGCCGCCTTAACCTCGGAATAGCCCTTGCCGGCTGCCAGATCGCGGCCGAGGAACACCTCACCGTTATCCGAGCCGTAGTCGATCGGGCCGATACGCTCGCTCATGCCGTAGCTGGTTACCATGGCGCGTGCCATCTGGGTCGCCTGCTTGATGTCGCCATAAGCACCGGTGGAGATATCCTCCATCGTCAGCTGCTCGGCCACGCGGCCGCCCAGGCAAACGATGATGTACTCCTCCATATACTTCTTGGTGCGGTATGCCTGATCCTCCTCCGGCAGCGGCATAGTAAAGCCGCCTGCGCCGGACGAACGCGGGATAATGGTAACGTGGTGTACCGGATCCTGCGTCGGCAGAACGTGGAAGCAGATCGCGTGACCGGCCTCGTGGTACGCGGTCAGGCGCTTGTCGTGCTCATTGATGATGTGGCTCTTCTTCTCCACGCCCATTACGACCTTGAGCAGCGACTCCTCAATCTCCTCCTGCGAGATCAGCTTCTTGTTGCGGCGTGCCGCAAGCAGCGCTGCCTCATTGAGCAGGTTTTCGAGGTCTGCACCGGTGAAGCCGGCGGTCGTCTTGGCAATTTCAGAGAACTTGACATCCGGGTCGAACTGCTTGTTGCGGGCATGTACCTTGAGGACAGCCTCACGACCCTTGACATCCGGTGCGCCGACATAGACCTGACGGTCAAAACGGCCCGGACGCAGCAGTGCGTTATCCAGAATATCCTTGCGGTTGGTGGCTGCGATGACGATAACGCCCTCGTTTGCACCAAAGCCGTCCATCTCAACGAGCAGCTGGTTCAGGGTCTGCTCGCGCTCGTCATGGCCGCCGCCGAGACCTGCGCCGCGCTGACGGCCTACTGCGTCGATCTCGTCGATGAATACGATAGCCGGCGCGTTCTTCTTGGCCTGCTCGAACAGGTCGCGCACACGCGATGCGCCGACACCGACGTACAGCTCAACGAAGTCCGAACCCGAAATAGACAGGAACGGTACGCCCGCCTCGCCTGCAACCGCACGCGCGATCAGGGTTTTACCGGTGCCCGGAGGACCGACCAACAGCACGCCCTTCGGAATACGCGCGCCGATCTGCACGAACTTCTGCGGATTCTTGAGGAACTCGACGATTTCCTGCAGCTCGGCCTTTTCCTCGTCCGCGCCTGCCACATCATTGAAGGTGACCTTACGCTTATCGTCCTGTGCCAGCTTTGCACGGGCCTTGCCAAACTGCATCGGACCTGCTCCGCCGCCGGACTGCTTGTTCATCATAAAGTACCAGAACGCGATCAGCAGCACAATCAGGATCACATACGGCAGGAACTGTGCCCACCACGGAATGGTCGCCGTGCGGTAATCGACCTTGGTCAGCGTGCCATCCCGCATCTGCTGCTGAATGGTCTCGCCCAGATCGTTATAGAACACGCTTCTGTAGTCACCCAGATCGTAGGTGTACGTCCGGTTTTCCTTTTTCAGATGCATGGTCAGCGTGGTGTCGTCCACGTCGTACTGGTCAACATCGCCATCCATAAAATAGTTGTAGATCTGATTATAGGACAGCGTTTCTGTCTGCTGTGTCTGGCTGACCACATAGCTGACGCCTGCCAACAGGCACACCAGTATGATCAGGTAAAGGCCGAAGCCTTTCATTTTGCCTTTCAAATCGGTTTAACACCTCTTCCCTAAATTACTCGCCGCCGTAAACATACGGCTTAAGTACACCGATATACGGCAGATTGCGATACTTTTCCGCGTAGTCGAGACCGTAGCCGACTACGAACTCGTCCGGAATCTCAAAGCCGAGGTAATCCACATCGACGTTGATCTTGCGGCGCTCCGGCTTGGAGAGCAGCGTGCACAGGCGGATGGAGTTCGCGCCGCGTGCTGCCAGAATCTGCATGAGATAGTGCAGCGTTACGCCGGAATCCAGAATATCCTCCACGATCAGCAGGTCGCGTCCGTCGATCGGCTGTGCGATATCCTTGATGATCTGCACCTCGCCGGAGGTCTTGGTGCCCTTGCCGTAGCTGGATACGACCATGAAATCCACGTTGCACGGCGTATCAATGGCACGGGTCAGGTCGGCCATGAATACATAGGAGCCCTTGAGCACACTGACGATCAGCGGGTTCTTATCGCGGTAATCCTCCGTGATACGCGCACCCAGCTCTGCTACCTTTTCGTGAAGCTGCTCCTCGGTAAAGTAAACTTCCTTGATGTCATCTCGCATATTATAAGCCATTTTTTGATAACCCCTTTACTGTAATCTGCAGTGTATTTGCGTTATTTTTGGCTGTTCTGCTGCAGTCCGCACCGATATCCTGCACCGCGATCACGCCGTTTTTATCCGCGATAACGGCCATCGCATTCCGCATATAGCGCGGAATCTTTCGGTCGATCATCAGCTTTTTGAGCGATCTGCTGCCGCCGTTTTCGGTCAGCCGCAGAGTGTCTCCGGTGCGTCGTGTGCGAACACACAGCGATTCAAAATCTATTGTACCACAATCCAGACAAAAAGTATTGAATGTTTTGTAAAAAACTTCGGATTTTTCTAATTTCTTTGCAGTCAGCCTTACCGTGTCCTTCCAGATCATCCCTGCGAATGGTACGGTAAACGGGATTTCCGGCCGCTCGACCGCGGTTTCCGCCTTTGGAATGATGCGCAGAACGTCATATTCACGTCTTGCGAAACAGCCGTTCGGCAAATCGGTTTCCGCAGACGGAGACGCGGTTTCCAGCAGATGCTCGAGCGCTGAAATATGCTTTGCGGTTACGTCTTTGAGCGACATATCCGCGTTTTCGAGCAGCAGACGCAATGCTCGGCTGCGAACCGCCGATGCGGCCTCCCGCAGAGGCTGAATCTTCCATGCGCCGTTCCCGGCTGCACAAAGTTGCACACAGGTCTGTGCATAACTCTGCAGGCAAGTCTCGTCCTGCCGAAGCTGACGCGAAAGCCGTGCTGCCGCCTGCACCGCCTGCGGATTCAATTCCCGCAGAATGGGAACGACCTCTTGACGGAGGCGGTTGCGCGTATAAGCCGTGTCCGCGTTCGTGCTGTCCGTGACGAAATCCTGTCCGCGCTCGCGCAGAAAGGCTTCGATTTCCCGCCGTTCGATCTCGATGAGAGGCCGGATAATGCGTCCGCGCACCGGTGGAATGCCCGTGAGACCTTTCGCACCTGTGCCGCGCACCAGATGGAACAGCATGGTCTCCAGATTGTCGTCCGCATTGTGCGCCACCGCGATTTTGGCTCCGTGTGCGGCATATTCCAGCCGCGCATAGCGAATACGCCGCGCAGTCTCCTCCACCGCGGAATCGCCTGCGGCAGCGGCTATGTCCACGCGCTCGACCGCCAGTTCCACGCCGAGCCTGTCACACAGCCTGCGGCAGAAGGCTTCGTCCCGGTCGGACTCTGCACCGCGCAGACAGTGGTTGAGGTGAAACGCCCGCACAGGATACCCCAGCTCGCGCAGACTCAGCAGAAGCGCTACGGAATCCGCACCGCCGGACAGGGCGACAAGCACATTTTCGCCGGTTTCGAGCATCGTATAGTCGGAAATCGTTTGTTTTACCGTATCCAGCATGGCTTACTCCTCGTGAATGCGGTCCGGGTTGGAGAACGTGGTATACTGACCGACCCACTGCAGCTCAATGGTGCCGGTCGCACCGTGACGGTTTTTCGCAATGATAATTTCTGCGATATTTTTGTTCTCGCTCTCGTCATCGTAGTAATCATCGCGGTAGATAAACATAACGATGTCGGCGTCCTGCTCGATTGCGCCGGACTCTCGCAGGTCGGACAGCATCGGGCGCTTATCCGAGCGCTGCTCGGACGCACGCGACAGCTGCGACAGACACACGACCGGAACATTGAGTTCCTTCGCCATAATTTTCAGCGAACGCGAAATCTCTGCGACCTCCTGCACACGGTTATCCATGTGGCGGCCGCCGACGTGCATCAGCTGCAGATAGTCGATGACGATCAGACCGAGTTCGTCACCCAGTCTGCGGCATTTCGCCTTGATCTCCGCAACCGTGATGGCCGGATTGTCGTCCACATAGATATTCAGTCCTGCCAGCACGCCGGACGCACGCGCGATCTTTACCCAGTCGTCACCGTCCAGATTGCCGGTTTTCAGCTTCTGCGACTCGATGAGTGCCTCGCTCGACAGAAAACGGCTGGCCAGCTGTTCCTTGCCCATCTCAAGCTGGAACACGCACACGCCGGTGCCCTTTTTGTCGCCGCGCTCCTTATTCTTAACACTTGCCTTAGCCGCATTGAGCGCCACATTGAGCGCAAACGCGGTCTTGCCCATGCCGGGTCGTGCCGCAATGAGAATCAGGTCGGATTTATTGAGACCGGTCAGCGCCGTGTCCAGCGCGTGGAAGCCGGTGGACATGCCGGGAATTTCACTGTCCGACCGGGCGCGCTCGTCCAGTTCGGTATACAGATCGGCGATAACCTCAGAAAGCCGTGACAGACCCTTAATTTCACGTCCCTGACGGATGCTGTAAATACGCTGCTCCGCCAGCTCGGCAATGCCGGAGGCTTCACCGTGGGCTTCGAGGGCGTTCTGCTGAATCTCGCTGCCCGCGTCCGCCAGCTGGCGCAGCAGGCTCTTGTCACGCACGATGCGGACGTACTCGTTGACGTTCCGCGCACCCGGCGTAACCTCCATCAGCTGAAAGAGATACGCGCGGCCGCCGGCCTCGTCGTAGTAGCCCATGCGCGTGAGCATATCCAGAACGGTTACCGGGTCAATACGCTGTGCACCGTTGAACATCGAGTAGATAGTCTCAAAGATGCGCTTGTTTTCTTCCGCGTAAAAATCATCGGCGCGCACCTGCTCGATGACCTCAGGAATGCAATTCGGATCGACCAGCATCGCGCCTAAAAGCGACTGCTCCGCAGTCAGATCCTGCGGCACCTGCCGCATTAAAAGTTCGTCGGGCACTTACTTACCTCCCTCCGCTAAAAAATAAAAATGGAGAATTGAGAATAAAGAACGAAAAATGACAACGCAGGCATAGCCTGCGTCAATCAAATCCCG
>OKSF01000598.1_pt1 | contig 34059 bp, 27 predicted proteins | sample 1606061 | NCBI WGS metagenome assembly OKSF01 (sample SAMEA3541567, study PRJEB24748) | human gut metagenome | biome: human gut; feature: human-associated habitat; material: faeces | place: China | collected 2012
CAGTATAACAGTAACTGGGACGGTTTTTAAGTACACTATTTTATTTGACGCTTACGTTTTAGATTTCAATTATGATTAATTTATCAATATTTTGGAGGTTATTCATATGTCAGAAAAAAAGCTAATCGTCCCTCTTGTTCGTGAGCCAAAAGCTAAAAAGTCTAAGCCAGCTCGTAATCATTTACTGCTTTCTTTAAAGAAAAATGACCTAGAATTAGACTTCCAATGTCATTAAGTTAAGCTATTGACTTTTGAAAACTGATCTTTTTAGGAATCGAATCATTTGGATTCGATTCTTTTTTTTGCAAAAATAAAGGCGAAAAGACAAACGAAATTTAAAAGCCAAGTCTGCAGTATATTACATGTATCGCGTGGCCTAATAAAAAAGAAATACAAACTATGCTTATTTGGCGTACACAAAAAAGCATCAAATTGGCTATCTAAAGCCAAATGATGCTTTAATTGTTTTTTTCTCCAATGTCAATAGCTTAACTTAATGACATTGATTAAATTTGCGGGCTTTATTTATTTTTATATTGCCAACCCAACAAGCGAGAAAATAATTTCACTAATTAGTACTAATAGAACATTTACTAAGATGCCTGTAAAGGTTGATTCTTTATGTGGATTTTTTATGAAAGTCTTAGTTGTGTGGTAAACAAGCGGAATAGTAAGTAAACTCCCTAAAGTAATAACTGGCAAATATTTTAATACTATTCCTAATATTAAAAAGATGTAGGCTAATACATAGTAATAACATAAAATAGTCAGGGCAGTTTTTCGACCTGTATAGTAGGGCAAGGTTTTACGTCCGATTTTGACATCTTCAGCCACATCGCAGATGTTGTTGGCTAACATGACATTGGCAATGACAAAAATTGCCGGTCCAGCAACGATAATGGCTTTAGCCCAGAAAAAATTATCGAAGGGATGCACGTTATACATGTTGATATATAGGCCTAAAAATGTAATGTTGTAGCCCATTGTAATTCCTGAAGCTGGTTCTCACCAAAAGGAGTTTTTAAAATGGGGTAAGGGCCACCTGAGTAGCAATAGCCGATTAGATAGCTTAAAATCCCGATTAATAAAATAATCCAACCGACTTTAATGCTAAGGATAGTTCCGATAATTGCAGAAATTAACGTCAAAATAATGATTATTTTTCGAGCCCAGCTTTTCGTAATATTAAATTTCTCTAGGATATTGTTGTAGCTAGTTATATGGTTTTGCTTATAACGTGCGTAATCTGTGTATTGATTATGACCATTAACTGCTAAATGAAAGCAAATCACAGCTAAAAATAGCCATAATGAATAGACTAGATTAAAGTTGTGATAATAGTAGCTAGCCATCACCGAGCCGATAATATATGGCAGAGCCGAGATAATAATTGTTTGGATTTGGACCAAGGCATTGAATTTTTGTAGTGTAGAATATTTTTTCATTGGTTCCTCCATAAGTATTAAATAGCCATTATCTTCAGTATAAATAGATAGTTATAATTTACAATTATCTTGGGTAGAAATCTTATTGTTTAGAATTAAGAAAGCTTAATATTATTTTTTGTGGTGGTCGATGTAAGTCAGCAAAGCCAACAAAAGCATCAAAAAGCTACTCTCGTAAACCGACATGGTTGAACTCTTTCTGTAGTATGTTGACCATTGTTAAAAAAGGTGAACGCGTAAAATACTAAATTTTTACTCTAACGAAGTGTCTGGGAAAAAGTTTATTTTTAATTAATTTTAGACTTTCACTCAAAAAAATCCTAATAAATCAAGGTTTATTGATACCAAGATTTATTAGGATTTTTTAATTTCTGAGTTTTTCCCAGACACTTTATTTAGACTATTTTCTTAGCTTGTGCACCTTATGGGCTAGAACCATTTCTTTATTGCGATCTTCATAGATCATATCCTTGATGTAATTCCATGGGATTAACAAAGGCGTTTTGCTATTTTTACGGAAAATGAAGTCTGCGTGTCGTCTTTCCAAGTGACGCAAATATCTTTTAGCATTTTGAATCTTAGTATGGTGTTCCAAATGCAATCTTGGTTCGAAATCGACGATTTTGTGTTCAGCGTTGAAAATAGGTTTAACTTTATGGTGCCAGTTCTCAGCACTAGAGATATGATCGCTGACCTTTTTTCCGGCTTCTACGATATTCTCTTTGGTTGCTGGACTTTTCTGATCCTTAAACTCCGCATGTGGATCTAGATAGTAATTGCCCAAACCATCTTGACGATAAAGCCGTATTTTTTTGAATGTCTTATTTTTCTTGTCCATTCTTACTTCGATAACGTCACCATTTTTGTGATTCATTAAATACATGTGATGTTTTCTAGTGTAATTTGCACTTTTCATGATCAGAAATCTCACCTCTACATTAATTATTCTGAAACGATATTATACCAGTATTTTAACTATATTTTTGCTTTACGAGTATAAAAGTTTATAATTTTTAAAAAGAAATTTCAATTCTTGAGAATTAGGGAAGGAAAAAATCCTAATGAAGAAACTTAATATATTTTATTATGCTACCATTTGGAGTTTTATTATTGGAATATGCTGTGCTACATATTTAAACTTAATTAATTTTATTATTAATTTTGTCTGGCATGTTTTGTTTGATAAATTACCTGTTCCTAGTCAGGCTTTACCGTTTTTTATTTGTATTCCTTTTGGTTTCATTATTGGTATATTAATTAAGCGTTTAGGATCATATCCATTAACTATCGAAGAAGTTTTAATGAGTGTTAAGCAGGAGGGAAAGATCAATTATCACAATTGGTGGAAATCCTTAACCTTAGGTCTTATTTCTTTAGCCGCGGGTGGCAGTATTGGACCAGAGGCTTCAACTACTGTACTAGGAAGTGGCATGGTTAATTGGCTGGGAGATAGATTACGACTAATTGCTTATTCTTCTGATTGGAAATGGAATCATTTTTGGGATACTATCGTTTCGAAAAAACAACTAAAAAAACTGCCAAAATTTAGTAGCCTTTTTAAATCAAAATTGCATCAAAAAGTTTTTTGCTTAATTATGGTTATGATCGGCGTGGTTGGTGCAGCAATAGTCTTTAAATTATTCCCTGAAGAAGGACTATTTGGTATTCATCATCGCCATATTCTCTGGCAATGGCACTATAGTATGTATGTAATTATTCCATTGATTGTAGGTTGGAGCTTCGGTATGTTTTTCTTATGGAGCGAAAAATGGAGTGATTATTTTGCTGAAAAAATTACTATTTCACCGATTATTAAAGCAACTATATGGGGAATAGTTCTTGCATTACTTACCTTAATTACTAGTTATGCCTTGTATTCTGGTGAATTTCAAATTGTTCCATTTGTACACCAGGCGTTGCAAATATCACCATTATTTTTGCTAGTTATAGCAGTCATCAAAACCTTGTCTACTAATATAGGTTTTAGTTTAGGCTGGCGTGGTGGAAAAATTTTCCCTTCGATTTTTGCTAGTGTAGCAGTTGGCGCAGCGATTGCGCAATTTTTACCAATTATGCCAGTTATGTGTGTAGCTATTACAGTTAGTGCAAGTATTGCAGTTATCTTGGGTAAACCTTTATTAACAGCTATTTTATTGATTCTGTTATTACCAATAGAATTGGCTCCTGTCATTTTAGTAAGTGCGTATTTAGCTGCCTGTTTGACAAAAGTGAGCTATAGTTTTAGACAAAAGAATAATTAGGGAGGTATTTTTATGAACGAAAAAAACGATGCAGTAACTGGTGCTTCTTTGATAGAGAATCAAGAAGAAAAAGTGAAAAGCCCATGGCCGGGTCCTAAAGGTATGATTCCTGTAACAAGTGGGCGTGCTGACGATGCTAATGTACATAATCGTGCCTACTTAGACAATATCTTGGTGGAGATGCGTTTGCTTGATTCAGTTGAGCCAGACTTAACAACTGAGATTTTTGGTAAAAAATATGCCTCACCTTTAACTCTGGCTGCAGTCTCTCATTTGAACAAGGTTTTACCAGATAAGACACGTAAGCCAATGCAAGAAAAGGCACGTGCGGCTAAGAATACCAATACTTTAAATTGGATTGGTATGGAGTCAAACGAAGAATATGCCGAAATTGTCAAAGAGAGCGGCGATACAGTTAGAATTGTGAAGCCTTACGCAGACCATGATAAAATTATGGGCGAACTAAAACAAGCAGAAGAATTAGGTGCCGTAGCTGTTGGAATGGATATTGATCATGTGCCTGGTGATAATGGTAAATATGATGTAGTCGATGGTATTCCACTAGGACCGATTTCATTTAGCGATCTTGAAAAGTATGTTCATGCAGTTAAACTGCCGTTTGTGGCTAAGGGCGTGCTATCCGTGCGTGATGCCGTTAAGGCTAGAGATGCTGGTGCCAAGGCAATAGTTGTTTCACATCACCACGGCCGCGTTCCATTTGGCGTGCCACCACTAAAAGTTTTGCCAGCAATCAAGCAAGCACTAAATGGCAGTGGAATGACCATTTTTGTAGATGGATCATTGATGACAGGCTACGATGCATACAAGGCTTTGGCCTTAGGCGCAGATGCTGTACTGATTGGTCGAGGGATTCTTTCTGAATTGTTAAAAGATGGGCAAAAAGCAACAGAAGATAAGATTAAGAAAATGAATGAGCAGCTTGCACAAATGATGTTGTATACTGGCGTTAGAGATACTAAATCATTTGATCCTAGTGTGTTACATTTTGATTAGGATAGAAAAATGAAATAGTTTATTTTTTACAGTTTACTATAATTAAGTGGCTATTAGCCTATAATAAAGGCGTTTAAAGCTATACTGAATAGTGTTATGCTTAACTCGGACGTTGTTATAAGGTAATTATTTAAAAGTAATTAGTTGTATACGAAAACATGCTTAGCTATGGTAAAAGCTAAGCATGATGTCTCATAATATTGAGCCGCTTGTAGATTATACTACAAGCGGTTTTATTTTAGATGAAAATAACAAGTTTTCAAAAAGTGAGTATCTATGTTTTGCTATTATGGAAATGGATTGATTTAGAAAATGATGCTATTGAAATTTCATTATGAGCGGGGATGCAAAACCTTTTTTAAAAAGCATAAGAATGAGCAAAAGATAATTAAGCAGTTAATCGATCAAGCGATTACTAAGGAATTGGCAACTGGTATGACTAAAGTGAAGATCGCTGCAATGACTCGGATTGAGGAAAAATCAATTTACGAGTTTCGCCTAAATTTGAAAAAAGCGGGTTCAGCGAGAGTCGCTTTTGCAGTAAAGGATGAGCAAGTACTAGTTCTTTTGATTACCTCTAATTTACAGAAGGATAGTTTTAGTCATGAATTAGAAACTGTTCTGAAAGGAAGTCATTATGCGTTTAATTCCAATTAAGCAGGCAGAGACTTTGCTCAAAAAAATGTGTAGTTAAGTTTTATCATCAAAAATAATAACATAATGGCAAATATGAGATATTTTTTCTTGTATTTGCCACCTTTTTTTATAATTTGATATAATATTAGATAGAAAGGAGACAATATGAAAGCAGGAAGAGTTTTAGAATTATTACAGATTAGTCGTCCTACCTTGAAACGGTACCGAGAGCATGGCTACCTAAGAGCGGTCGAAAGACCGTCTAAGCAGTTTGACTACAACGCAGACGATGTTTTCAGAATGATGAATAAAAACCTCAAGCATCGCTTGACGCTAACCTACAGCCGTGTATCCACCTACCACCAAAAACACGATTTGGCTCATCAAAAAGAAGAGCTAAAGCAGTTTGCGGTGAACAAAGGCTACCAAGTCGATTACGAGTTTAGCGAAATCGGCTCCGGCTTAACTTTCAATCACCGCACGCAGTTCTTCAAAATGCTTGATCTGGTCACTGCTGGCAAGGTAGAAAGAATCATCATCACGCATAAAGACCGCTTGTCACGAGTGGCTTTCAATATGTTCGAACATTTATTTAATAGTTTCGATACGCAGATTGAAGTAGTAGATGACGAGCTTAACCCCAAGACGGACAAAGAGGAGCTTTTTGAAGAAATCATTTCTCTGCTCCACTGTTTCGCCATGCGTGCCTATTCTTCAAGGCAGAATCTAGGAAAAGAAATCGAAAAGGAGGAAAAGCATGTCAAAACAGCAGGAAGCCAGACAAAAGATGAAAGAAATCATGGCGCATCTAGCCACGCTAGTTGATACCTACTACATCTACGGCAATACCAAGCTGGAAAACCTGCTCAAATGGTCTAACAACTGCTACAACGAAGCTAACTATCTCTACCGTCAAAGGCACTTCAAGAATATGAGGCAGTACAAGTACGACCTGCACCTGTACAAAGTCGGCAAGCTGAAAGAAAAGCCCAAGTACGGCAAGGACTACACTGCTACAGAATTGACCAGACTATTGAAAAAGCAGTCGCTTGAAGGGCAGAACACCCTTTACCGTAACTGCATCAATATCAAGATCAGTAACAGCGTAGTCAAAGACGTAAGAAGGAACTGGTCTAACTACTATAAGAGCCTTAGCGATTATAAAAAGCACCCTTATAAATATTTAGGCAAGCCAAAGTTCCCTAAGTATTTGCGCAAGGGCAAGCGCCACTCGACCGAGCTGGATACGCAGACGATTAAGCTTAAGGGCAATTATCTGGTTTACGACAAGGCGGATTTAAAAGTTAGAATATCTCCCTACCTGCAACAAGCGCTTGATGATACTAAACAAAGCAATGACGAGTGGCTAGATCAGCTTACAAGAAGACAGCGCATCCGCACCTATTGGCTCAAGCCGATCGTGGGCGGTGTCAAGCTTTGCGTCACGTATGTGGTCTCGCAGAAAAAGCTCGATAAGTACAAAGGCAAGGATGTTCCTCAAAGAAAAGCCGGCATCGTAGTTGCCGGAGATCCCGGAGTAGACAACCTAATGACGCTGGCTACTAACAACTGGCAGGTAAATCCGCTGATTATCAACGGCAAGGGGATCAAGTCCGTCAACCATTTCTACAACAAGCGCAAAGCAAAACTGCAGGAGCTTGCCACCAAATACAAACAAAAAGGTGTCATCATTCATAAGAAAGACGGCACAACGCAGGTTGTTTATCATACCGGCAGAGCCTACAGCAGATTGACCCAATGGCGCAATCAAAAAATCCTTTCAGCCATCCACAAGGCAACAGACCGCATCATTGCATATGCGATCAGCTGTGGAGCCGAAAGGATCATCATTGGGCGCAATAAATACTGGAAGCAACGTTCAAATATGAGTAAGAAAAACAACCAGAACTTCATTGGCATTCCGCACTACCGTGTAGTGCAGATTCTGACCTATAAGGCAAACCGCTACGGTATCGAGGTGGTTTCCCAGCCGGAAAGCTATACCAGCCAGACCAGCTTTTTGGATAATGAAAAGCCCTGCTGGAACAACGGCAACTCCTCACGCAAAAAGTAGGGCAAATCGCCCATCAACAGACGCATTAAACGAGGTCTTTTTAGATCGAATGAAGGCTATCTGATTAATGCGGATGTGAACGGTGCCCTGCAAATAATGACTAAGAACAAAGTATTCTGCGACAGAAGCAATTCCCAGCAGATAATCGGGTGCGTGTTACACCCACGGAAATGGTCGCCCCACTTCTAAGAAGGCTTTTTCAATAAATCGGAGAAACCCGGCTTGAATGCCTATAGTTTGCCAAAGGGCACGATTAGTCGTGTCCTAGTAGCGAGCGGTACGACTAGGCATGATTGTCTGTTTCAAAGATTTATAGCAAATTATATAAAATGTATCAATTTGTTAGTAAAAAACTTAACATAGTAATAAAAGTAAATATGTAGAAATTAAATTATTAACGGCAAAAAAGGATCGTTCAATTAGTGTGAAAAATGATGGTAAAAAGCTAATTTTAACTGAAGATGGCTATTTGAACTTTACGCAGGAATATGAATTGACTGATCCAGCTGTTGGCCGTCATGCAGTTTTAGCGGCTTTTAAAAAGGAATTTCCGCGTAGTAATCGTGCGTATCTGATTGCTAAATAGTATACTTTAACTATAAGAAAAACTATCAGTGTTGATCAGAAAGGAAGTCTTTTTATCAATGAAATATGCAGAAAAATCTCCCGCATTATGGGATGCCATTCATCATGAAGAACAGCGCCAACAAGACACCATCGAATTAATTGCCTCTGAAAATATTGTTTCTGATGCAGTTCGTGAAGCACAAGGTTCTGTTTTAACTAACAAGTATGCTGAAGGATATCCTGGTCGGCGTTATTACGGCGGTTGTCAATATATTGATCAAGTTGAGCAACTGGCTATTGATTATGCAAAAAAATTGTTTAACGCAAAGTTTGCTAATGTGCAGCCACACTCTGGATCACAGGCTAACATGGCAGTTTATCAAGCACTTTTGAAGCCAGGTGATGTCATTTTAGGTATGGGAATGGATGCTGGCGGTCACTTGACTCATGGATCCAAGGTTAACTTCAGTGGTAAGGAATATAAGTCTTACAGTTACGGCCTAAATGTTGAGACTGAAGAACTAGATTTTGATGCCATTCGTGAAATTGCTCTTAAGGTTAAACCTAAGTTAATTGTAGCCGGTGCTTCTGCGTACAGCCGCATCATTGATTGGCAAAAGTTCCGTGAAATTGCAGATGAAGTTGGGGCATACTTAATGGTTGATATGGCTCATATTGCTGGCTTAGTAGCAACCGGTCAACATCCAAGTCCTGTTCCAGTAGCTGATGTAGTAACTACAACTACACATAAGACCTTGCGTGGCCCTCGTGGTGGGATGATTTTGTCCAACAATTTAGAAATTGGTAAGAAAATCAATTCCGCTTTGTTCCCAGGCATTCAAGGTGGGCCACTTGAGCATGTCATCGCAGGTAAAGCGCAAGCATTTTATGAGGACTTGCAACCACAATTTACAGATTATATTAAGCAAGTCATTAAAAATGCTAAGGCAATGGCAGAAACTTTTGCTGAATCGGACAATATTCGTGTCGTATCTGGTGGTACTGATAACCATTTGATGATTATCGATATTACTAAGACTGGTATTACCGGTAAAGATGCTCAAAATTTACTCGACTCTGTTCACATCACTACCAACAAAGAATCAATTCCAGGCGATCAACGTTCACCATTTGTTACTAGTGGGTTGCGGATTGGTACGCCAGCAATTACTAGTCGTGGCTTTGATGAAGCAGATGCTAAGAAGACTGCGGAAATGATTATTGAAATTTTATCTGATCCAGAAAATTCCGCAACGATTGCTCATGTTAAAGAAGAAGTTCAGGCATTAACTAAAAAACATCCAATTGAATAATTTGTGTAGCAGAATTTAGCCGTCCTAGTTCTCAGCTGGGGCGGCTTTTGTTATAATAAAAAATTAAAAATAATGGAGTTAAGAGTGAAGGAAACGTGATTATTTGGAAAAATTAAAAAGACATAAAATAGGCTTATTTTCAGCGATTATGCTGGCCTTGAATTCTTTAATTGGTTCGGGCTGGCTTTTTGGTTCAGGTTCTGCAGCACAAATTGCAGGTCCAGCCGCAATTTTATCTTGGATTTTAGGTGCAGTAATTATCATCTCAATTGCATTGACTTATGTAGAATTAGGTTCGATGTTTCCCGAAAGTGGCGGGATGAGTCGATACGCTCAATATAGTCATGGGCCGTTATTGGGCTTTGTGGCTGCTTGGGCTAACTGGATTTCACTAGTCACATTGGTACCGATGGAAGCCGTAGCTGCCGTGCAATATATGAGTTCTTGGCCCTGGAGCTGGGCTAACTGGACTAAAAATTTTATTAAAAACGGCAGTATTACTTTTGCTGGCTTAGGTGTGGTTATTATTTTTATGCTGATTTTTACAATGATCAATTTTTGGTCAGTTAAAATCATGACCCATTTTACCAATTTGATTTCTATTTTTAAGATCTTATTGCCTACTTTGACGATTACAGTTTTAATTGCTTCAGGTTTTCATGGACAAAACTTTGGCAGTAATTTACATGAATTTATGCCTTATGGTAGTCGGTCCATTTTTGAAGCAACTTCTGTTTCAGGAATTATTATGTCTTATGATGCCTTTCAGACGGTCATCAATATGGGTGGGGAATTGAAAAATCCGCGTAAGAATATTGTGCGTGGGGTATTGATCTCAATGTTAATTACTGCGGCAATCTACATTATGTTGCAAGTGACGTTTATTGGTGCAGTTGAGCCAGGCATGTTAGCTAAAGTAGGCTGGCATGGGATCAACTTTACCTCACCATTTGCGGACATTGCTATTATTTTAGGCATTAATTGGCTAGTGATTTTGCTCTACCTAGATGCATTTGTTTCACCATTTGGGACAGGGGTAGCATTTGTAGCTACGGCCTCAAGAGCCCTAGCGGCAATGACACACACACGTCATTTGCCAAAATGGTTAGGTAGATTGAATCAAAAATACTTAATACCACGTTATGCGATGATTGCTGACTTTGTTTTGGCGGTTATTTTAGTAAGCTTATTTAGAAACTGGAATTTACTAGCAACAGTAATCACGGCCTCAACTTTGATTGCATATTTGACTGGTCCAGTTACGGTAATGACTCTAAGAAAGAAAAGACCAGATCTTGATCGTCCATTTAATCCTGGTTATATGAAGTGGCTAGCTCCAGTTACCTTTATACTAACTAGTTTGGCAATTTACTGGTCAATGTGGCCAACGACTATTCAGGTGATAATTGTTATTGCCTTGGGTTTGCCGATTTATTTTTATTATGAAATTCACTACCAACATTCAAATTTAAAAGAACAATTACATAGTAGTTGGTGGATGATCGGTTATTTGATTTTTATGTCACTTATGTCCTTTGTGGGCAGTAGCGGTTTTGGTGGTCAGAACTGGATTAAGTATCCATTTGACTTTGTAGTAATTATCATTATTTCTCTCGCCTTCTATTATTGGGGAATTAAGACAGGGTTAAAGAAAATCGATCCTTATGCTGAAAAAATTGCGCAAAATAAAGAATAAGTAAAAAAACTGTTGGGATTTTTGGTCTCAACAGTTTTTTGTTCGCTATTCTGCTTCATCAAGATACTTATTTAGTACCTTGAAAACACCGTTGTCGTTATTAGTAGGTGCAATAAATTTAGCAGTCTTTTTAACGATATCTTGACCATTAGCCATGGCATAACTTAAACCAGCAAATTTCAACATTTCAAGGTCATTTTCACCATCACCGAAGGCAATTAATTCACTTCTTGGCACGTCTAAATAAGCTAAAAATTCCTTTAGCCCTGCGGCTTTATTTACACCTTCAGGAATAATATCCATGTAGCTCCAACCACTAGTTGTGACGTGGATTTTTTCTGTACTACGGCTGTTGAAGCCATGTTCTAATTCATGTCGAATCTTGCTGGGATAGTCCATTGTGATCTTAGTGTATTGGTCATCAGCAGGAATTTTATTAAAATCATCAATTTCGATGCTATTAGGATAAAAATAATGATGGGACCGCTTGTATTCTGGTGGTGTACTTTTTAAAAAGTAGGAGTGCTTAACGCCACTAATTAAAATGTTTTGGGTTGCACCAGGATAGCGTGCGTGCAAATATTCAATAAAATTTAGGATGCATTTTTTTGAAAAGCTTGTTGTACGAATAATTTTTCCATCGCGAACTAAGACCGCACCATTGTCGGCAACAAAGTCAATAGAATCGATAAATTCGCTAAAGTCATCAGCCAAACGACCAGCTGGGCGGCCGCTAGCAATAATAAAATGTGCCCCGTGTTGATGCAGACGAGTTAAAATCTCGCTAAACATTCGATGATCGTATTGTTTTTCATCGTTAACAAAAGTACCGTCAACGTCTACAGCAACGGCCTTAAAGGGAAGAGTAGTCATCTAATTACCTCACTAAAATTTGATACCGTTAACAGTTTACCATTTCTTGCAAGTGCTTACATAAATTATTTATATTATGTTTAACAATAAATTTGAAATTTACGAGGTAGAAAAAATGACACCATGGTGGAAAAAAGCAGTTGTTTATCAAATTTATCCTAAGTCATTTCAGGACAGCAACGGTGATGGCATAGGTGACTTACAAGGAATTATTGCTCGTTTAGATTATTTGGAAAATCTAGGAGTTGATGCAATTTGGCTTTCACCGGTCTATCAATCTCCCGGTGTGGATAATGGCTATGATATTTCAAATTATGAAGCGATTGATCCGCAATATGGCACGATGGCTGATATGGATGAGTTGATTCAGAAAGCTAAGGAGCATCATATCCGAATTGTAATGGATCTGGTGGTTAATCATACATCTGACCAGCATCAATGGTTTGTGGAGGCACGAAAAAGTAAGGATAATCCTTACCGAGACTATTATATTTGGCGTGATCCTGTTGATGGACATGAGCCCAATAGTTTGAAGTCTGCTTTTTCTGGTTCAGCTTGGAAATTTGATGAGCAAACAGGACAATATTATTTACACTTCTTTGCGGAACAACAACCTGATTTAAATTGGAAAAATCCAGAGTTACGGCAAAAAATCTACGATATGATGAACTTTTGGCTTGATAAGGGGATCGGTGGCTTCCGAATGGATGTGATTGAATTAATTGGTAAAGATCCCGACAAAATGATCCGTGAAAATGGTCCGATGCTTCATCCATATTTGCAAGAAATGAACAAGAATACATTTGGTGATCGAGATGTGATGACGGTGGGCGAAACTTGGAATGCGACACCGAAGATTGCAGAAGAGTACTCAGATCCAGCACGTCATGAATTATCAATGGTTTTCCAATTTGAGAATCAAGCTTTAGACCAGCAGGAGGGAAAAGAAAAGTGGGATTTAAAGCCGCTAGACTTAGGCGAATTGAAAAAGGTTTTAGTAAAGTGGCAGACAGAGCTTGATTTTAATCATGCTTGGAATAGTTTGTTCTGGGAAAATCATGATATTCCGCGCGTAATTTCACGTTGGGGCAATGATAAAAAATATCGGGTGCAGTGTGCTAAGATGTTTGCGACAGTTTTACATTTGATGCACGGCACACCATATATTTTTAACGGTGAAGAAATTGGTATGACTAATTGTCCGGTAAAAAATATTGATGAAGTAGAAGATATTGAAAGTGTCAATATGTATCATGAACGTCTGGCTGAAGGTTATGACAAAGATAAACTAATTCATGCGATCAATGTTAAAGGCAGGGATAATGCTCGTCGTCCAATGCAATGGAATGATGAGAAAAATGCCGGCTTTACTAAGTCAAAGCCATGGTTGACAGTAAATCCTAACTACAAAGAAATTAATGTGAAGAAGGCCTTGGCTGATCCTAATTCGATTTTTTATACTTACCAAGAATTGATTACTTTACGTCATGAAAATGAGATTGTGGTTAATGGTGACTTTAAGTTGGTTCATGATACTGGTGATGAAGTTCTTGCATATTATCGTATTTTAGGTACTGAAAAGTGGTTGGTGGTTGCTAACCTATCTGGTGAAGAGCAACAGTTTACGTCGACCGATCGCATTAAAGAAAACTTGCTTAGTAATTATGCTGTGCGTAATGATCTGCATGATATTACGCTTAAGCCTTATGAAGCATTTGCAGTGGCAATTAGATAAGCTAAAATTAAAAAGAACTTGAATTACTAACTTGAAGATGTTATTCTAGTTATCGTTAATCGATTAATCTATGATCTGTGATATGATCATGGCAAAGGAGTAATAAATTATGAAACAAGGTATTCATCCAGAATTTCAAGAAGTAGTTTTCATGGACTCAGCAACTGGTGCTAAGTTCTTAGCTGGCTCAACTTTGAAGCCATCAGAAACTATTGACTACGAAGGCGAAACTTATCCATTAGTACGTGTTGAAGTTTCATCAGATTCACACCCATTCTACACTGGCAAGCAAAAGTTTGCTCAAGCAGATGGTCGAATCGAAAAGTTCAACAAGAAGTACGGTTTGAAGAAGTAAACCTTTTATCTGGTGGAAGCAGTCCCATTGGGGCTGCTTTTTTCGTTAGAGATTATTTGGCAGAATGCATGAAAGACAGTATAATGTTTTCTGTATAAAAATGTTTTTATGGGAGTAAATATTCAATGAAAATGCAAATGGCGGAAATTGCCAAGGCTTTAAATACTACTTGTGAAGGTGACAATCAAACTGTTATTACTTCTGTTGCCTTTGACTCCAGAAAGATCACAGATGGTGGATTATTTGTACCACTTGAAGGTGAACGTGATGGGCACGAATTCATAGCTAGTGCTATTAATAATGGTGCTTCTGCTACTTTATGGAAAAAGGGGCATCCGAACAAGCCAGAAGATATTGCGGTTATTGAAGTTGATGATCCGCTTGCTGCTATGCAAGAGCTTGCTCGCTATTATTTGCGTAAGGTTAATCCAACCGTAGTGGGAATTACTGGTTCAAATGGTAAGACTACTACCAAGGATATGATTGCTGCTGTTTTGTCTAAACGCTTTAATGTACATAAAACTCAGGCCAACTTTAACAATGAGATTGGTGTGCCAATGACCATCCTTGAGATGAAGCCAAATACTGAAATTTTGGTGCTTGAAATGGGAATGGACAGACCAGGTCAATTGCATCATTTAAGTGAATTAACCCATCCAGATGTGGCCGTAATTACAATGATTGGTGAAGCTCATATTGAATTCTTTGGCAGCCGCGACAAGATTGCAGATGCTAAGATGGAAATTACTGACTTTTTGCGTGAAGATGGCGAATTTATCTTCAATGGGGATGAACCATTATTGCAAGAACGTGCTGAGAAATTGGATCAAGCTAAAGCAACTTTTGGTTTTAGAGATGAAGATACAGTTCATGCAACTGGCTTTAAGAGTTATATGCATCATGCTACCTTTACAGTTAATGATTCAGAGCAAAAATTCTCAATCCCAATGATTGGTAAACACAATGTTTCTAATGCAATGGCCGCAATTAGTGTTGGTCGTCATTTTGGTGAAAGTGATGAGGAAATTGCCTCATCATTGTCTAACTTTACCCCAACGGCTAATCGGATGGAGTGGGAAAAAGGCGATGCTGGAGAAAGCATCATGAGTGATATCTATAACTCAAATCCAACTGCTGTTAGAGCTGTATTGACTAGTTTTGGCCAAGTTGAAGTAAAAGATAATGGGCGCAGAATTGCTGTTTTAGGTGATATGTTGGAATTAGGTAAAAACTCCCCTGAATTGCATGCTGGCCTTGAGGATACGTTAGATCCACAAATTATTAACGAAGTTTACTTATATGGCTCTGAAATGAAGAATTTGTATGATGCTTTACAAGATAAGTATGAGCCAGAGCATTTGCATTATTATACACAAGAACAGACAGATCGAATGATTGACGATCTGAAGAATGATATTAAGTCGGATGACATTGTTGTATTGAAGGGTTCACATGGAATGCACCTGGAAAATGTCTTGGCCCGACTAAGATAGGAGAACAATTTTTTTGAAGTTTTCAGAATTAGGATTAAATGACGCGCTTCTTAAGGCAATTAACCGTTCAGGCTTTGAAGAAGCAACGCCAATCCAGGAACAGACTATTCCCCTTGCTTTGCAAGGCAAAGATGTAATTGGTCAAGCCCAGACTGGTACCGGTAAGACAGCTGCGTTTGGCTTGCCAATTTTACAGATGATCGACAAAAAAGAAAAAGCAATTCAAGCGGTTATTATTGAACCAACGCGTGAACTTGCTATTCAGACGCAAGAAGAATTATTCCGTTTAGGTCGTGACGAACATGCTCATGTTCAAGTGGTCTATGGTGGAGCTGATATCGGTCGTCAAATTCGCTCATTGAAACACCATGTACCATCAATTTTAGTTGGTACGCCAGGGCGTTTGCTTGACCACTTGAAACGCAAAACTATTAATTTAGATCAAGTTAAGGCTGTCGTTCTAGATGAAGCAGATGAAATGCTCGATATGGGTTTTATTCAAGATATCGAGAGTATTTTGAAATATGCTAAGAACCGACAACAGACTTTACTCTTTAGTGCTACAATGCCTAAGCCAATTTTGCGGATAGGCGAAAAATTTATGGATCACCCAGAAATTGTCCGCATTAAAGCTAAGGAATTAACTGCTGATTTGATTGAACAATATTTTGTTCGTGCTAAAGAGTCTGAAAAATTTGATATTATGTGTCGACTAATTGACGTGCAGGGTCCAGATTTGGCTTTAGTCTTTGGTCGCACCAAACGTCGCGTAGATGAACTTACGCGCGGTTTGCAAGCGCGTGGGTACAATGCGGCGGGAATTCACGGTGATCTATCGCAAGCGCGTAGAATGTCAGTTTTGAAAAGATTTCGTGAAGGTAAGCTAGATATTCTGGTTGCTACTGATGTAGCTGCCCGCGGACTTGATATTTCAGGCGTAACCCACGTTTATAATTATGATATTCCCCAAGATCCGGATTCATATGTTCACCGTATTGGTAGAACTGGTCGTGCGGGGCAAAATGGAATCTCTGTTACTTTTGTTACGCCAAACGAGATTGGCTATATGAGAACCATTGAGCAATTGACTAAAAAGAAGATGTCGCCGCTTCGTCCGCCAACAGATGATCAGGCATTACATGGTCAATTAAAGCAAGCAAAAATTGAAATTGAAGATTTGATTAACGGTGATTTGGGTAAATATACCCAAGGGGCAAGTGAGCTGCTGGATAACTATTCAGCTCTCGACTTAGTTGCAGCCTTTTTAAAGAACTTGGCTAAAGATGAGGTTAAAGTCAAGATTACCCCAGAAAAGCCGTTACCATACAAGGGTGATGGTCGCCGCCGTCGTGGTAAAGGTCATGGCCGTAGCAATAATAATCCTGGACGCGATAACCACCGCCGTCGTAACAATAATTCATACCGCCAAAATGGAAACCGCGGTAAGCGTGGTCGTGGCAACGGACATGAATTTGTAATCAAGAATAAGAAAGATTAAGATTTTATCTTAAAAAGGGAAGTTGTAATTTTTACAGCTTCTTTTTTGTATTATAATGATGTCATTGTGTGAGGTGAAAATAATGATTAAAGGAGTAGGAATTGACTCGATTGAAGTTGAACGAGTTAAGAAGATCGTGGACAAGGGGGATGCTTTTGCCAAAAAAGTATTAACTCCCAAAGAATTTGATCAATATCAAAAAATGGCAGGCAAACGTAAAGTTGAATACCTAGGCGGACGCTTTTCATTAAAGGAATCTTTTTCTAAAGCAATGAGAACGGGTCTGGGAAAGTATATTGGTTTTCAAGATGTCGAAACTTTATGGGATGATTTAGGTCATCCCGTTATGACTTCAACTAAGTTTGATGGAAATATTTTCCCAAGTATCACACATGATAATCATGAAATTATTACATTTGTAGTTTTGGAGGAAAAATAAAAATATGGTTCCAGGCTATCACCGTCCAGCCGTTGTAAAGGTAAATTTGGGCGCAATTAGAAGAAATATAAAAAACGAAATGAAACATCTTGCAACAGAGCAAAAGATGTTAGCTGTAGTTAAGGCCAATGCTTATGGTCATGGTGCAGTTGAGGTGGCTAAAATTGCGATTGAGGAAGGTGCAGCAGGCCTTTGTGTAGCTATTTTAGATGAGGCCTTGCAATTGCGTCATGCTGACATTGTTAAGCCAATTTTAGTTTTGGGAGTAGTTTCTCCAGAATACGCTCCAATTGCGGCCGCAAACAATGTTTCATTAACGATTCCTAACCTTGAATGGCTAAAGGAAGCAGAAAAGTACCTTGAAAAAGAGCAGTTACAGTTGAAAGTTCATATTGGAGTAGATTCAGGCATGGGTCGGATCGGCTTTAACGAAGATGAGGATTTTATTGCTGCTAATAAATTCTTACAAAATAACGATAATTTCTACGTAGAGGGTATGTTCGCACACTTTGCTTCCGCAGACAGTGCTGATGATACTTACTTTAAGCATCAGGTAGAAAAATTTGCTCATATGAGAAGTTTGTTGACAGTTAAGCCTAAGTGGATTCACGTAGACAATACCGCTGCCAGCATCTTTAACAAGGATGTGCCTAGTGATTGTGTTCGTTTTGGAATTGGCATTTATGGTTTGAACCCATCCTCTAATCCTGATAGTCCTGACTTGAAGTCATCAATTTCGCTTGAACCAGCATTATCATTTGAGAGTGAACTAACTCATGTAAAAACTATTCATGAAGGTGACGGAGTAGGATATGGTTCTACCTTTGTAGCTGATCAAGATACAATTATTGGAACTGTGCCTGTTGGTTATGCTGATGGCTTTATTAGAAAGTTTCAAGGCTTTAAAGTTAAAGTTGGAGACGAATACTGTCCAATTGTCGGCCGAATTTGTATGGATCAATTTATGGTCAAAATGCCAAAGAAAATGCCGTTAGGAACTAAGGTAGTCATCATTTCCAATGATCCAACAGCGCCAAATAATATTAAGGCCGCCGCAGATTATGTTGATACTATTCACTATGAAGTAGCATGTTTGTTAAACGATCGTTTACCTCGTGTTTACTATGAAAAATAAGTTAGGCAATAAAAAAATGCTTCTAGAACAAAAATCTAGAAGCATTTTTTGGTAGATCAGTTTTTTAATCCTTAACAGGGTGTTCAATAAAGACACCTGGATTTTCATCACTCATAATAGTCATGCCGGCTTGCAAATCTTCGATTTCAGAAACTACGAAACCTTTTCTTTGTAACTTATCAACAATCGTTCTCATGGTAATATCTGAGACACCAGCGGGGAGAGTAAAGAGTGTTCTTCTAACAAAATTACCTTCGAGTTCGCCAGCAGCTGCATCAAGTGTCATTACACTAGACATATTAGTGTGCTTAGACACAATCTTGGACATCTTGATCAAGTTACCACGTGTATTGTCAGATAAAACGGTCAAAACGTATGAACCATTTTTAACATCCCACGCATCTGACAACATATCAAGCATTCTTGAGTGAGTAAGAATACCATAAAAATGATTATCTTCATCAAGGACAGCAATATAAGGTAAGTCCTTAATGTTGAAAAATACCTTGAAGAATGGTGAATTGACCTTAATTGTCTTAGTGGCATTCTTAAGTAAGTAAGTTACTGGTAGATTCATATCGCCACCTTGTGACTTATGACGGTAGATGTGCATCTTATAAATGTTACCACGGAAAATAGTACCAGTATCGTCAACGATTGGCACACATCTGTAGCCTGAATCTTCTAAAACTTTTAAAGCTTCTGCTAATGTGGCTTTTTCATTAACTGTTGTTAAATAATCTTTTTTAATAACTAAAGATTTAATAAGCATGAGTTCGCCTCCGAAAGTGAGAAATGTTTCAAGTAATTATAGCATAGTTGATGAGTTAATTAAATATTAATTAAAGTTCATCTGAAGTAACAACTATATTTTAACAATAGTTAGACAAATAAAAAAGCATCTCCGAAAAAAGAGATGCTTTTAAGTGAAACAAGTTTTAGATTATTGACGAACCTTAACTCCAGTTTCCTTGAAGGCCTTGTCCATAACCTTCTTTAATTGATCTGCGGAAGCCTTCATTAATTCTTTTTCGTGATCGCTTAATGGCATTTCAATAACTTGTTCAAGACCCTTACGGCCAACAACTGCTGGAGTACCGATGTGAAGGTCGTGTAAACCATATTCACCATCCATTGGTACTGAAAGTGGAAGTACACGGTGTTCATCATCCAAGATAGCCTTAGCGATCATTGCTGAAGCAGTACCGATACCGTAGAAAGTAGCGCCCTTCTTGTTAATGATGTCGTAAGCCATGTTAGCAACTTCCTTGTGGATGTCTTCAAGCTTAGATTCATCCATACCGTGAGCCTTAACCCAGTCACTAACCTTTACGCCACCAACATTGTTGTAGCTCCATGCTGGGAATTCAGTATCACCGTGTTCACCAAGCATGTAAGCATTAACTGAACGTGGGTCAACATGTTCCATTTCACCGATAACCTTTTGAAGACGACCAGTATCAAGTGAAGTACCTGAACCGATAACACGATCCTTAGGGAAACCTGACATTTTCCAAGTTGCGTGGGTTAAAATGTCAACTGGGTTAGCAACAACTAAGAAAATACCTTCAAAGCCTGATTCAACAACTGGTTCAACAATTGATGATAAAATCTTCAAGTTCTTGTTAACAAGGTCAAGACGAGTTTCGCCTGGCTTTTGTGGAGCACCAGCAGTGATAACTACTAAGTCTGCATCCTTACAGTCAGGGTAGTCAGCTGCATAGATATTCTTTGGTGAAGTCCAAGGGGTAGCATCAGCTAAGTCAATTGCGTCACCTTCAACGTGTTCCTTAGCGATATCAATAATACCCAATTCTTCGGCGATACCTTGTTGTACCATTGAGAATGCGAAGGTTGAACCTACAGCACCATCACCAACAAGAATAACTTTACGGGGTCTTTCATCTCTTGGCATAAATAAAAATCTCCTTTTTTATTAGTGATATTTTTAACAAAATGAATTATACCATGATAGCAAGCATTAATAAAATTATTATTTCCTAATTGTGCTATTATATGTAAGATTGTGTGCATAGTGAGGAGTAAAAATAATGAAGATAATTGCAGGTTTAGGTAATCCAGGACAAAAATATGATAAAACAAAGCATAATACTGGTTTCATGACAATGGATCATTATTTGAATGAAAAGGGTTTGTCACTGGATAAAGATAAATTTGAAGGTCATTGGACTAAGCAAAAAATAAATGGTGAAGATGTAATTTTGCTTGAGCCGCAAACCTTTATGAATGAATCAGGTCGTTCAGTTAGTCAAGTGGCTAACTTCTTTAAGGTTGATCCAGCAGATGTGCTAATTATTCAAGATGATATGGATATGCCAATTGGTAAAATTAGAATTAGAGCTAATGGCAAATCTGGTGGACATAATGGAATTAAAAGCATCATTCGAGATTTAGGGACGGAAAAGTTTAATCGTTTGAAGATTGGTATTCGTCATCCGAAAAATGCAACGGTTGTTTCATGGGTTTTGACACCATTTAATGATGAACAACAAAAATTGATGGATGATGCATTTGCGATAAGTGTAGATATTATTGACGACTTTATCAGCGGACATGGTAGTCAATATTTAATGAATAAATATAATTAAAATGCGTTTAACAGAGATTTTAGATAAAGATCAAGATTTAAATAATTTTATTTCAAAAACAAAACAAGTAAAAAATTCACTAATCACTGGCGCTAATGCCGGTGCTTTTAGTCTATTGCTAAAACAGATAACAACTAAATTAGCAGCTCCACTTATTTTAATTGAAGAAAACGAAAGTAAAGCACAAAACTTATATGGTGAACTCAGTGCCATTATGGCAGATGAAACTGTGCAAATTTTTCCAGTAGATGCTACAATTGCAACGCAAACGGCAGTTAGTTCGCCTGATGAACTGAGTAGCCGAATTCAGGCACTTAATTTTTTGTTAAGTGGTAAGGCAGGAATAGTGGTAACAACGCCGCAGGGGCTGCAATACAAACTGACCAATCCAACTGATTTTGCGCAGGCAAAGCGGAGTTTTGAGCCAGGTCAAGAATATGAACTAAAAGAACTCAATGAATGGTTGCTTGCTTCAGGGTATCAGCGTGATTCTTTGATAGCACGGCCAGGCGAATTCGCCATCCGTGGTGATATTTTAGATGTTTATCCACTAGATCGAGAAAATCCCGTGCGAATCGAATTCTTTGGTGACGAAATAGATACAATTAAGGAATTCGATTTAGCTAGTCAACGGAGTCAAAAAGAGTTAGACAAAGTAGAAGTTGCAGCAGCTCAAGATCGAGTTTTTACTAAGGCTGCAATTGCGGCAGCGGCTAAGAAAATTGAACAAGATATGGCCAATGCACCAGCTCCCGCTAAAGCTGTCAAGGACCACTTTGCGGCAGTTCTTGATGAATTAAACGATGGCGGTTTACCTAAAAACTATGCTTTCTTAATTGACTATTTGCTTGAAATTTCTAGTAGTTTACTCGAATATTTGCCTAAAAATGGGCAGATTTTATTTGACGATTTGCCTTTAATTAATCAAGCGGTTGAAACAGTTGATAAGCAAAACGCTGCTTTTATTAATGATGAACTAAAAACTGGTGCAATGTTGCCAGGGCAAAGCTTGCGGTCAGATTATACAAAGATTCTGAGCAAAGATAAGCACCATCGTATTTATTTCTCATTGTTTCAACGAAGCATGGGACGACTGCGCTTAGGCCAGATGCTCAATTGGTCAACACGTGAGCCAGAACAATTCTTTAGTCAAATGCCGCTGATTAAGTCAGAATTAGAATCTTATCAAAAGGCGGGGCAAACCGTCATTTTACAGGCTGATAATGAAAAAAGAGCACAGCAAATTGATCAAACAATGGTTGATTTTGGCTTAAATTTACCAATTGTTGGTGCAGACGAAATTGTTGAACAACGGACACAAATTGTAGTTGATGGCTTTGTTAGTGGCTTTAGTTTACCAACAGTTAAATTGGTATATCTAACGGAGCGTGAACTATTTAATAAGCGCCCACAACGTAAAAAAAGAATTAAGACACTGGAGAATGCCCAGCGTTTGCGCAATTATACTGAACTGAAGCCAGGGGATTATGTTGTTCATGTTAACCATGGGATTGGTCGGTTTGAAGGAATCAAGACTTTAGAAAATAATGGTACCAAGCGTGACTATATTACGATTACCTACCAGCATGGTGATCAGCTTTTTGTACCAGCAGATCAATTAAGCTTAGTACAAAAATACGTTGGTTCAGAAGGTAAGACACCACATATTAATAAGCTAGGTGGTAGTGAGTGGGCTAAAACCAAGCGTAAGGTTCAATCTAAAGTTGAAGACATTGCGGATGATTTGATTGAACTTTATGCCAAACGTGAATCAGAAAAAGGCTTTGCTTTTTCACCTGATGATGATCTACAAAAACAATTTGAAGATGCCTTTCCTTATCCAGAAACACCTGATCAATTGCGATCGGTTAAAGAAATTAAGCAAGATATGGAAAGCTCGAAGCCAATGGACCGTCTTTTAGTAGGGGATGTTGGTTTTGGAAAAACTGAGGTAGCCTTACGAGCAGCTTTTAAGGCAATTCAGGATAATAAACAAGTAGCCTTTTTAGTACCCACCACTATTTTGGCGCAACAACACTATGAGACGATTCAAGATCGCTTCAAAGATTTCCCAGTCAATACTACTATGCTATCTCGTTTTCAAACGCCAGTTGAATCAAAGGAAATTATTGAAGGGCTAAAAAATGGCAAGATAGATTTGGTTGTTGGGACTCACCGTATTTTGTCTCAAGATGTAAAATTCAAGAATCTAGGATTGTTAATTGTTGACGAGGAGCAGCGGTTTGGCGTTAAGCACAAGGAAAAGTTAAAGCAGTTGAAGGCAAATATTGATGTTTTGACATTAACAGCTACGCCAATACCGCGAACGCTTCATATGTCAATGGTAGGTGTGCGTGATCTCTCAGTAATGGAAACGCCACCTCAAAACAGATACCCTATTCAAACTTATGTGATGGAACAAATTCCTAGTGTAGTAAGGGATGCATGCTTGCGTGAAATGCAACGTGATGGACAGGTCTTTTATTTACATAATCGGATTAGTGATATCGATGAAACTGTCGAAAAACTGCAGGAATTGATGCCACAGGCGCGAATTGCAGCTGCCCATGGTCGAATGAGTCAGAATCAGTTGGAAGATATTCTTTATCGCTTCCTGAATCGCGAGTTTGATATCTTGGTTACGACTACGATTATTGAAACAGGAATTGATATGCCCAATGTTAATACAATGATCATTGAAGATGCTGACCACTATGGTCTAAGTCAGTTGTATCAATTGCGGGGTAGAATTGGCCGTAGTGCTCGTTTGGCTTATGCTTACTTCTTGTATAAGCCAAATAAAGTTTTAACTGAGGTTGGTGAAAAACGGCTTGATGCGATCCGTGACTTCACTGAACTGGGTTCTGGTTTCAAAATAGCAATGCGTGACTTATCAATTCGTGGTGCTGGAAATATGCTGGGTGCACAACAGCATGGCTTTATTGATAGCGTTGGTTATGATTTGTACTCACAAATGCTGGCTGATACAATTCAAGACCGTAAGGGGAAGACAACAATCAAAAAGTCAAACGCAGAAATCGACCTTGGACTTGAGGCTTATATTCCAGATTCGTATATCGGTGATCAAGAAGAAAAAATTGAATTTTACAAAAAGATTAAAGCCGTCTCAAGTCAGGAAGAATTAGGTAAAATTGAAGATGAATTAATCGATCGTTTTGGTGACTATCCAACGGCCGTCGAGAATTTATTAGCTGTTGCCGGTCTAAAGGTTGATGCTGACATGGCTCAAGCGCTCAATGTGGTTAAAACTGACGATAAGATTAAAGTGGAATTTACGAATGCAGCTTCACGCGAACTTGAGGGACCTAATATTTTTAAGGCATTGGAGCATGTAAGTTTAAAGGCTCGCATTAGTATGAATCAAGAAAAAAGAATGGTTGTCTTGCTATTGTTGCCGGATAAAATGAAGAATCGTGTTTTATTCAATGAACTAGCAACCTTTTTACAGGCAGCAAGCGACATTGTACAAAGGTAACTGTAGGAGAAAAATATGAGGATTGATAAATTTTTAAAAGTTTCACGATTAGTTAAGAGAAGAACCGTAGCTAAAGAAATGGCTGATCAAGGTAGAATCAAAGTCAATGGTCGAGTTGTAAAATCAAGCTACGATGTAAAAATTGATGATATTATTGAAGTAGGTTACGGCGCCAAAACCATCAAGGCTAAGGTGTTAAATATTCGCGAGACCACGAAAAAAGCAGAAGCAAGTGAACTGTACGAGCTAGTTGATTAATGACTTTTGATTAAATCGTTGTTATACTTGACTTAGTATAGTTATTTAGTAATTAGGGGATTAAACAATGAATCATGGTCCACGTATATATAATTCGTTGAGTCCAGAAGAGCAGAGGGCGCGTCTTAGACGTAAACAGGCTAAACTAGAGAAAGAAACACACCGCAAGCGGTTGAACGTAATTATGGCAGTTTTTGCTATCATTTTCGTTGCTTTAGGTGTACAGATTGCAATCAAGATTTCTCAAACTGGACGACTGAATAATCAAGTACAAGCTGAAAAACAGACTTTAACTAAAGTAAAAAATAAGAGAAATGACTTAGAAACTGAAAAGCAGGATTTGAAGGATCCAAATTATGTTGCTAAGCTGATTCGTTATAAATTCTATTATTCTAAATCAAATGAGAAGATTTATAACGTGCATGAAAGAAATGATGATAACTAATGGAAAAGTATCAAGCTGGTAATCGGGTGACTGGTGTAATTAATAACATTACTGACTTGGGCATCTTTGTTACTTTACCTAATCGGCATTCTGGTTTGGTTCATCATAGTGACTTTGGCAATAATTGGCTACGCGAACGTCGTCGTTATCATGTTGGCGATGAAGTGCGCGTGGTTGTGGTGCACATCCATAAAGGGAGATTTAATTTATCGATCACTCGAGTGAATGATCCGGAATTAGTTGACCATGATAATCAATTTTCTAAGACAAAGCCAGCTGATTTTGATCAAGTCCTGAATCAAACAACGCGGGATGCTAAAGAAGAAATTGAAAAGCTAAAGCAAGTATTAACTGAGAATTAAGGGATGGTCCGAAAGGGCCATTTTTTGTTAGAAAAATAATGAAAATTAATGATTTTTTTGAACAACATCAGATTGACTTAAAGGATAAAAGACTATTAGTAGCCGCAAGTGCGGGACCGGATTCCATGGCTTTACTAGATATGCTAGTTAATTTGCAAAAACAACTAAGTTTTACTGTTTTTGCGGCACATTTTGATCATCAATTGCGTGCGGATAGCTCATATGAAGTAGAAGTTTTGCAAAATTATTGTGCTCAAAAGAAGATTTACCTGTTTAATGGCAAGTGGGATAAACATGATCAGCCCCAAACGGGAATTGAGGCAGCGGCGCGAGAGGCACGATATCATTTTTTGACTAATGTTGCTCATAGCGAGCGAATGAACTATTTATTAACTGCGCATCATGGTGATGATTTGTTAGAAAATATTTTGCTCAAATTTATTCGCTCGGGAAATCCTGAAGAGATGAATAGTTTGCAAGACATCGGCTCTATGCATGGCGTTGTTTTGCTTAGACCACTATTAGCCTATAGTAAGCAAGAATTACTCGAATATGATCAAGAGCGTGAAATTGACTATGTAATAGATTCAACTAATACGGAGGATGAGACTGTTCGAAATCGACTGCGTCATCATGTGGTGCCATTATTAAAAGAGGAGAATCCTAATTTAATTAGTAATGCACTGCGTTTTAGTGAAAAAATGAGTCAATTGACGGATTTGGCGGATGAGCAGTTGAATAGTATGAGAACGGTTGAGCCATTTTTGGGTGCTTGGCGAATTAAAACGGACAACTTAAATGATTTATCTACAGAAGAAAAAAATATTTTTTGGCAAAAGATAATCTGGCAAAAATATCATCGCCGGGTAAATGAAAATTTGGGCAATTTTGAGGTGATTGATTATCAAGGTTATAGTTATTTAGTTGAAAATAAGCCACAGAAAATTGTGCAGCCATTTAGTATTGAACTGAATCAGCAATTTGAATTCAACGGAGCTTATTATTTACTAACTACTGATAGGCAAGCTGATTTGAAAGAAATAGGAAGCTTTTGGCTGGAAAGGGATGCACATTTTACTGCGGGAAGTCTAGTACCTGCTAGCAAATTATTGTTGAAAAATGGTCAACGAGTTAAGGCGAAAAAGAAATTTGCAGAAAAGGCAATTCCCTTTGCCTTGCGCTCTTGCTGCATTACAATTTATGCTGAAAATGAACCTGTTTTTGTAGAAAAATGTTATCAAAAACAGGACTTTATCACAGATGGTAAACATTATTTCCTATACATTTATTAAGAAGTCTTCAAAATAGGTGAAAATGTTAGTGGTTGCAAGCTAATTTGTGATAGAATTTTAAACGTATAACTTAAAGACTTTGCGGAGGTTTTTTATGAAGAATAACCGGAATCGGCTGCTTTCAAACGGCCTTTTCTATATAGTTGTGTTCCTTCTGCTCCTATGGGGAATCAACTGGGCACTCGGCGGCTCTAACAATAGTGGTAGCTCAGAGAATATCAGTTACTCACAATTTGTTAAAGATTTGCGTCAAGGCAAAGTTAAAAGCTTTAGTGTTCAACCTGCTAATGGTGTTTACACTGTTTCAGGTAGTTACAAGACTGCACAAACAACAAAGAATCAATCAAATAATAGTTTTGATTTCTTTAGTAATAATTCAAGTAGAAAAGTTTCGCGCTTCTCTACTACCATGTTACAGAATGATTCTACAGTTTCTAACGTGCAAAACTTGGCACAAAAAAGTAATGCTCGGATGACAACTCAAGGAGAATCACAATCTGGCAATTGGATTTCGACCATTGTCATGCTTGTGCCAACCGTTTTGTTTATCGTCATGCTTTGGATGATGATGAACCAAGGTGGCGCTGGACGTGGTGGTGGCGGCGGAATAATGAATTTCGGTCGTTCACACGTCAAGCCAGAAGATCCTTCTAAGAATAAGGTTCGTTTCTCTGACGTAGCCGGTGAAGAAGAAGAAAAACAAGAATTAGTCGAAGTAGTTGAATTTTTGAAAGATCCATCTAAGTACACTAAGTTGGGTGCAAGAATCCCATCTGGTGTTTTACTTGAGGGTCCTCCCGGTACTGGTAAGACTTTGCTTGCTCGTGCTGTAGCTGGTGAAGCTAACGTGCCATTTTATTCAATCTCAGGTTCAGACTTCGTTGAAATGTTTGTCGGTGTTGGTGCTAGTCGTGTACGTGACCTGTTTAACAATGCCAAGAAAAATGCACCAAGTATTATCTTTATCGATGAAATTGATGCCATTGGTCGTCGTCGTGGCAATGGCACCGGCGGTGGTAATGATGAACGTGAACAGACTTTGAACCAATTATTGGTTGAAATGGATGGTTTTGAAGGCGATGAAGGTGTTATTGTCATTGCTGCTACTAACCGTTCAGACGTCTTAGACCCAGCTTTGCTTCGTCCTGGTCGTTTTGACCGTAAGGTATTGGTAGGTCGTCCTGACGTTCGTGGTCGTGAAGCTATTTTAAAGGTTCACGCTAAGAACAAGCCGCTTGCACCTGATGTTGATTTGAAGGAAGTTGCCCGTCAAACTCCTGGCTTTGTAGGTGCAGATTTGGCTAACGTCTTGAATGAAGCCGCATTAGTTGCTGCTCGTCGTAATGGTACTGAGATTACTGCATCAGATATTGATGAAGCCGAAGACCGTGTGATTGCCGGTCCAGCTAAGAAGGATCGTTTGATTTCTGAAAAAGAAAGAAGACGTGTTGCTTTCCACGAAGCTGGTCACTCAATCTGTGGTTTGGTCTTAAGCGACTCACGTACTGTACGTAAAGTTACTATCGTACCTCGTGGCCGTGCTGGTGGTTATAACATTATGTTGCCTAAAGATGATCAATTCATTTTGACTAAAAAGCAATTATTTGAACAAATTGTTGGTTTGATGGGTGGTCGTGCAGGTGAAGAAGCAACCATTGGTGATAAGTCAACTGGTGCTTCTAACGACTTTGAACAAGCTACTCAAATTGCGCATAGCATGGTAGTTAACTATGGTATGACCGAATCCTTAGGTATGGTTGAGCTTGAAAAGGAAGGCGAAAGCAATCCTTACGGCTTTAAGCCATATAGTGAAGCAACTTCAGCTAAAATTGATGAAGCTGTAAAGAAGATTTTGGATGAAGCTCATGCTAAGGCCCTTGAGATCGTTAAGGACAACAAAGAAAAGCATAGAATCATTGCCGAAGCTTTGCTCAAGTATGAAACCTTGAATGAAAAGCAAATTATGGCCTTGTATAAGACCGGTAAGATGCCTGAAAAAGACGAAGATGAATATCCGAGTGAATCAAAGGCTTCAACTTATGAAGAAGCTAAGGCTGCTGCAGAGAAGCGCGAAGTTGAAAAGGCAGAAAAAAAGGATTCAGATCAAGCATTAGCTGATCAAGAAAAAGATACCTTGGAGACTCCATCTGAAAAGAATCATGAAGTTGAAGAAAATAATCCTGAGAATCCCGAAAAGGATCAATCAGAAAATGAAACTTCAACTCAAGATACTCCTGCAGATGATGAGCATAAAGACAATTAAATAAAAGTAGGGCCTGTCACAGGCTCTATTTTTTTAGAAAAGAAGGATAAAAATGAGTGATTATTTAGTAAAGTCAATTGATAAGACTAAAAACTTACGCTTGTTAACCATTACCGCTAAGGGTGTAGTGAGTGAAGCACAAAAGCGGCATGACTTGTGGTCAGCTTCAGCTGCTGTGCTTGGTCGTACTTTAGTAGGATCTCTTTTACTTGCTGGTGCAGAATTGACAGATAAGGAAGAATTGACAGTCCGTTTATTAGGCAATGGCCCTGTTGGTCCAACCATCGTGACAGCTACCTCCGATTTGAAGGTAAAGGGTTATGTTAAGAATCCACATATTGCTTTACCACCTAAGAAAAATGGTCATATTGATGTGAAAAAGGCTGTTGGACAAGGATGGTTTGAAGTAACTAAGGACCTTGGCTTGAAGGAACCATACACAGGTCAGGTACCAATTGTTTCTGGTGAAATTGCTGAAGATTTTGCTTACTATTTGACTAAGTCAGAACAAATTCCGTCAGCTGTTGGTTTGTCAGTATTTGTTAATCCAAATAATTCAATCGGTGAAGCTGGTGGCTTTATGTTGCAAGCACTTCCTGGTGCTAGTGATGCTTTGATCGATGAAACGATTAAGCGAATTGATGCATTGCCAGCACTCTCAACTTCATTTTTGGATGGAATGACACCAGAAGACTTAGCACGTAAAATCTTAGGAACCGATTGTAAGATTCTTGAAAAAGATGATGTAGCCTTTAACTGTGATTGTTCTAAAGAAAAGTATGCTGGTATTTTGGAAACTTTGAAGAGCGATCAATTGGAAGCAATGATTAATGAAGATCATGGTGCCGAACTTACTTGCAATTTCTGCGGTAACAAGTATCATTATTCAGAAGATGAATTGAAAGATATTTTAGCTAAAAAGAACAAAGATAAAGATTATTAAGGCAAATAAAGCCCTAAGGTTTTAACCAGCAGGGCTTTTTTGATATCATAATAGGGTAATTTTGAAAGGATGATTTGGTGAATAACAGCTGGAAAATTCGCGATATCACCATTCCAAACCGAGTTGTTGTTGCGCCGATGGCGGGAGTTTCAAACTCTGCATTCCGCGTTGTCTGTAAGGAATTCGGAGCGGGGCTGGTTGTCTGCGAAATGATTTCTGATCATGGGATCATTTATGGAAATAAAAAGACATTAAGTATGATGGATGTTGATCCGCGTGAACACCCAATGAGCATTCAAATCTTTGGCGGAAGCGAGGAAACTTTGCTTCAAGCTGCTCAATATATTGATCAACATACCGATGCGGATATTATTGATATTAATATGGGTTGTCCTGTACCTAAAGTAACAAAGACTGATGCAGGTTCGAAGTGGCTACTTGATTCAAACAAGATTTATCAGATGGTTCACGCAGTAGTGCAGAACGTTAAAAAGCCGGTTTCTGTTAAAATGAGAACAGGCTGGGATAAAAAGCATATTTTTGCTGTAGAAAATGCTTTAGCTGCTCAAGAAGCAGGCGCAAGCATGATTGCGATGCATGGTAGAACACGTAAACAAATGTATCAAGGTGAAGCTGACTGGGAAGTATTACATGATGTTGCCCAGGTGCTAGATGTGCCTTTTGTGGCTAATGGTGATATTAGAACACCCGAATTAGCTAAAAAAGCATTGGATGAGATCGGTTGTACTGCAGTAATGGTCGGTCGTGCTGCCTTAGGTAATCCGTGGATTCTGAAGGATATGGTTCACTATCTTGAAACTGGTGAAAAATTACAACCGCAAACTGTTCGCGAGAAGGTTGAAACGGCCAAACACCAGTTACATGCACTCGTTAAGATTCACGGTGAAAAGCGTGCTGTACCAGAATTTCGTCAGCAAGCCGCGTATTATTTAAAGGGAATTCCCCGTTCAGCCCGTACTCGTGCTAAAATAAATGAGGTCTGGACGCGTCAAGAAGTATATGATTTGCTTGATAATTTTGTTGACGAGTATGAAAAAAGAGAAGAAGCTCGTGCTGCACGACGCGCGACAATGAACAAATAAATGGAGGAAAAGTAAATTGGCAAAGAATGAAATGAATGACCAATTAATAGTTCGTCGCCAGAAGATGGAAGAATTACGTGAAAACGGAATTGAACCATTTGGTCAAAGAAAATTTGATCGTCAAGATTTGGCAAGTACTTTAGAAGAAAAGTATGGCAACGAAGATAAAGAAGAATTAAACGCTGATATGCCTAAGACCAAGATTGCAGGTCGTATGCTTGCAAAGCGTGGTAAGGGTAAGGTTGGTTTTGCTGATCTTTACGACCGTACTGGTAAGATTCAAATCTATGTACGTAAGGATATTGTCGGTGAAGACAACTACAAGATCTTTAAGAAGTCTGATATTGGTGACTTTTTAGGTATCGATGGCGAAGTAATGAAGACTGATACTGGTGAGTTGACTATTCGTGCTACTCATGTAACCTTCTTATCAAAGGCTCTTCGTCCATTACCAGATAAGTATCACGGCTTAAAGGATGTTGAAGCAATTTACCGCCAACGTTACCTTGACTTGATCACCAACCGTGATAGTTACATGCGTTTTGTTCACCGTACCCAAATCATTCAAGCTATTCGTGACTACTTAAATGGTCAAAACTTCTTGGAGGTTGAAACTCCAGTACTTCACAACATTCCTGGTGGTGCTGAAGCTCGTCCATTTATTACTCACCACAACGCTTTGGATATTAACCTTTACATGAGAATTGCTTTGGAACTTCCACTTAAGCGTTTGATTGTTGGTGATATGGAACGTGTTTACGAAATCGGCCGTGTATTCAGAAACGAAGGTTTGGACACTCACCACAACCCAGAATTTACTGAACTTGAAAGTTACGCAGCATACTGGGACTACCATGATGTTATGGATGAAGCTGAAGGTATTATCCGTGCTGCAGCTAAGGTTGTTTCAGATGACGGTAAGATCACTTACCAAGGTACTGACATTGACTTAGGCAAGCCATTCCGTCGCGTTCACATGGTTGACTTGATCAAGGAAAAGACTGGCGTTGACTTCTGGAAGCCAATGACTCTTGAAGAAGCAACTAAGATTGCTGAAGATCACGATATCCATGTTGAAAAATTCTGGAAGGTTGGTCATATTATTAATGCCTTCTTTGAAAAGTACTGTGAAGAAACTATTGTTGACCCAACTTTTGTTTATGGTCACCCAGTAGAAATCTCACCACTTGCTAAGAAGAATGCTGACGATCCAAGATTTACTGATCGTTTCGAAATTTACATCATGGGTGAAGAATACGGTAACGCCTTCTCAGAATTGAACGATCCTGACGACCAACGTGAACGTTTCGAAGCTCAAATGGAAGAACGTGAAGCAGGTAACGACGAAGCTGACATGATCGATGAAGATTACCTTCGTGCTATGGAATACGGTATGCCACCTACAGGTGGTTTGGGTATCGGTATTGACCGTTTGGTAATGCTTTTGACTGATGCTCCAGCTATTCGTGATGTTCTTTTGTTCCCAACAATGCGTCCAGAACGTGTTGAAAGCGTAGAAGCTGAAGTTAAGGCTGACTTAGCTAAGAAGAATAAAGAAAACAAGTAATATCAAATTTTGATATAAAAATAAATCTCATATCTGTGTTTTGAAACATGGGTATGAGATTTTTTGTTTATTCAAGGATTATTGACATAAAGGTGCTTTGGTTATAAAATGCAAATGTTTTTATTTTTGGAGGGATAGATTTATGAAATTAAAAAAGATTGGATCTCTGTTTTTAGCGTTATTCTTTTTTAGTTCAGTGGTTATAGGATTAACTACTAATCAAGCAGTTAAAGCAGATGATGATGAAGATTATCATGCTTCATCTGAACAATTGATAAATAAATTTTTTAATGAGCGTGAATTGTTAAAAAACGGAGCTCGTGCAGAAATTTTAGATGATTCACAACCTGGGACTTGGTATGAACATACATTTATTATTTACAATGATCAATATCATGATTTTGATCATATGCCTTACGGTACTTATACAATTGCAAATGAAATGTATGTAAAGAATTGGAAAAAGCCAAGTGACCAAAACCTAAGATTGACTTTCTATTCGACTATTAATAATCCTAGAACGGATGCGGCAATTCGAGATAATATTCAAGGCTCCGTTGACATTCCGGCTGGTAAAGACAGCGGATATAGTTTCTGGGTTATTAAGGTTCGTTGTGATAAAGATGGATTAAAAGTTTTATCTCACAAAGATTATGATCACGATCCAGCTTCACCATATTCAGTAAAGCAAGTTAAGAATATTTTCTTAAAGAATTTAACTTTAAAGTCAGCTAAAAAGTCTGCTTTTGTAGGTAATAAACCTAAATTTAAATTTAGCAATATTTCTTTTGTTAACCCTAATATTATTAATGAAGCACGTGGTACTAATTGGAATCGTTCAATGCTTTCACATAAGGGCAAGCTTCCAGTTCACGATTATGATTTTAAAGCACATGTAAGAGTCAATAATTTTAAGCCAAGTAAAAGGAACAGAAATTATGATCTAGTAGACAAAGATGGCGATACCATCGGTGAAATTCATGTGCCTAAGAATTCTAAGAGCGGTACCGGTAATATTAAGTTGGACTTAGAGCTGACCTTTGATAGTTACTATTTTGAAGCTAAGTAATTCAACTTTTTCTCAAAAAGTATTTGCAAAGAGAATAATCTTTGCTATAATACTTTTTGTATCGCGGAAGTAGTTCAGTGGTAGAACATCACCTTGCCATGGTGGGGGTCGCGGGTTC
>OKSF01000613.1_pt1 | contig 33664 bp, 26 predicted proteins | sample 1606061 | NCBI WGS metagenome assembly OKSF01 (sample SAMEA3541567, study PRJEB24748) | human gut metagenome | biome: human gut; feature: human-associated habitat; material: faeces | place: China | collected 2012
AATAAAGAAGTCACAAAAAAGAGCATAAGTTATACTAATTTCAACACCCTCGTCCAAAGAAGATTTCAAATATATAATGGGCAGGAACCGTATGAACACGTTCCTGCCCATTATATATTTGAAATCTTCATTCACAGCATAAAGTGTATTGGTTGAATGTTGAATTGCAAAATATCAGGTATTGAAAATATGAAATAAATATAGTATATTAAAAACATGAAAAATATACGGATATATAACAGGATGGGAGGGAATCAGTTCAAATGGTACAGCAAAAGAAAATAAAGAATCATATAAAAGCAGATCATATTTTAAAAAATTTCTGGAAAGATAATAGTAGATTTGCAGATTTATTTAATGCTTGTATATTTGATGGAGAGCAGGTGTTAAAACCTAATGATCTGACAGAAGTAGATACGGATATTTCATCATTGCTTCAATTTAACGGGCATGCAGAAACGATACAGAAAGTCTTAGATGTAGTTAAAAAAACAGCATTTGGTATTGATTTTGTAATTCTAGGAATTGAAAATCAACAGAAAGTTCATTATGCAATGCCATTGCGTCACATGGTAGGAGATGCATTTTCTTATTTAAAAGAATACAATGAATTAGCAGTCCAAAATAAAAAGCAAAAGAATTGGAGAAATTCAGATGAATTTTTATCAGGGCTAACAGCAGAGGATCGTTTACATCCAATGATTACAATCTGCATTTATTATGGCGAAAAAGAATGGGATGGCCCTCGTTCATTGATAGACATGTTGAAAGTACCAGAAAGATTTCAAGCGTTAGTATCAGATTATAAGATGAATCTTATAGAGGTAAGAAACAGCGAATATCTGAAATTTCAGAATTCAGATGTCAGTACAGTTTTTGATATCAGTAGATTCATTTATGATAAAAGATATGATAAAATTAATGATATATACAAAGAGCAATTAATACCTTCAGAACTGGGATTAGTAATTGGTGCGATTACAGAATCACAGAAATTGATTGATGATGCAATAAAGCTAGAGAAAGAAGGAGGGAAGATGAATATGTGCAAGGCGCTAGAGGAATTAGAAGAAAAAGGAAGGATAGAAGGAAGAAGAGAAGGAAGAAGAGAAGGAAGAAGAGAAGGAGAAATCAAAGGAGAAATCAAGAATAAAATTCTACTCATTCAAAAAAAATCCCAAAGAGGAGATTCTATGGAGAAGATAATAGATGATCTTATGGAAAGTATAGAATTTGTTCAGCCGATTTACGAAATGATCAAACAAAATCCAGAGTTATCAGTTGATGAAATCTATGGGATTATCAATAAATAATTTTCAAAATAGAACATCATCAATTTATCAACGGCAAAAAAGAAGCATAGAATGAGAAATAAAATAGGAACCGCAGACCAAATGCAGTTCCTATTTTATTTAATAATTTTAAGATTGAGATGTAATTGATATTATTTAAGAAAAATTATTTTTTCTTAGTTTTTAAAGCTTTCTTAGCAGACCAAGCAGAGTAAACATTCTTAGATTTGTTGTTTACTTTTGTTACTTTGTAGCTTCGAACTCTTACATAATATTTCTTATTCTTTTTCAGCTTCTTTAAGACTTTAGAAGTTGATTTTGCAGAAACTTTGACAGTTTTTGCATTCTTGAAGTTCTTAGAAGTACTATACTGAATCTGATAAGCAGCAACTCCGGAAATCTTCTTCCAAGATACTTTGATAGAAGTCTTCTTAGCTTTGCTTAATTTCACAGTTGTCTTCGCAGGAGCTTTGACAGTTGTTGTGTTTGTTACTGTAGTTGTAGCTGCTGGTTTTGTTGTAGAAGGTGCAGCATCTTTTGTTTTTAAAGCTTTGACTGCATTGATCGCTTCTGTTAAATGAGAGATCTGCTCACTGACTTCTGCAGAAGATAACTCTTTTTTGTTCAGTAATTCTTTAGATTCATCTAGTTCAGTTTGAAGATTAGCAAATGCAGTTTGCTTGTTAGAACTATCAACATAGGAATCTTTCTTCAAAGATTCAGCTTCTGTTACTAATTTCTGAAGAGAAGCTTTTTCTTCGTCGCTTGCAAGAGCCTTTTTGGATACAATATTGTCTTTTGTGGCTTCAAAGTTAACTGTATAATCTTCATAACCAAGAGCATAAACTGTTAAACTCCAATAACCTGTACCATCTGTATTTTTAGGTAACTGGCAACGAATAGAATCTGTTAATCCAAGCTGGATTCCCATAGATTTATGCATCCAGTTATCAGCTGCAAATTTTGTTCCGTAAGAAGCTAAAGCTTTTGTACGAGTGCTGTCATTTCCGTAGTATGTCCATTTAACAGCCTGCATCTTGTCACCTAAAGCACCATAGTCATCTCCATTTAGATCAACACGAAGAAATTCTCCATATGATCCAGAAGCAGCTTTTACAGTTGGAGTGATTTTTACAGCTTTCTGTAATGTCTGATCTTTAATACCAGAGTCAGTACCAGTTGTTCTGGCTTTGAAAGAGAAGGAACCGTCAGAACCTTTGACCGCTTCCTTTAATCCATTTGTATCTGCTGTTACATTTGCAGATGCTTCATAAGAACTTAAAACACCTTCTGCATATCCACCGATCAGTGTACCATTGTTTTCAACAACAGAGTATTTTGCTTTGAAATCGTTGTAGTCAGAAGCCTTTACTTTTACAGGAACATATTTGATTCCAGAAACACTATAGTGATCCATTTTTTTTGTGGAATTGTCAGCAAATGTTAAAGTTCCTTTGTTAAAAGTAACTCTTCCTTCCACGTCTTTTAGATGTAAATAAGTGGCTGTTACTTTACCATCAGAATCTTTTACCTGTTCCCAATTAGAGATCTGATAAGCACTTCCATCGGTTGTATAGATCGTAGTGATACACTGGAAACTTCCTCTATGAAGACCATGGTTTGTTGTAGCACGAGTAACGGCATCGTATCCACCATTATCAAGTTCACTATGACTATCTAATGTATCAGAAGAGCTGTCATTACCGGCAGAATAAACACCCTCAGATGCCCAATATTCATTCCAGGTAAGTCCAGCATAGCAATAAACATATTCATCAGACTGTTCATCAGCAGCCTTAACAATGTGAGCAACATTAAAGATATTAGCTGTCACAGGAGTCGCAGTTAAAACCATTGCACCACTCATAGCGATAGCAAAGGCTTTCCCGATTAATCTTTTACGCATATAGTTTTTCCTCCGTTTTCTGTAATATAAAATAATAGCGTGTACGTAGTTAGAAAACTCTAACTGATGAAAGATATGATACCACACGAAAGGTTAGTGAACAATAACTGTAAATGAGAATAATTATCAATATCTTGTCATTCATTAAATGCAGGTGTGCTCCTACGGTCACTGGACAGGATATTGATAATTATTCTGGAAGTTACTATAATTAAGGAAGTCATATTAAGAAATTCGTAAGAATTATATCCGCAGAAACGAAAGAACCACCTGATACACTAAAACCATCAAAGATACGAGGAGGAAAAGTATGAACCAGCCAAAGATCCTGGTCGTTGACGACGACAAAGAGATCGTAGGAGCGATCAAGAAACGTCTGGAAATGGAAGACTATGAAATCATAACGGCATATGATGGTCTGGAAGCCATGGATATCCTGATGGAACAAGAAGTCCAGCTTCTGATCATAGACGTTATGATGCCGAAGATGGACGGACTATCCGCAACGATGAAGATCAGGGAAAGCAAGAACATCCCGATCATCATTCTTTCAGCCAAGACAGAAGAAAGCGATAAGATCCTGGGACTATCTATGGGAGCCGACGACTATATCAGCAAACCATTTCGCCCAGATGAACTAGTAGCGAGAGTGAAATCCCAGCTGCGAAGATACATGCAGTTTGGAGGAATGAACGCCGCAGAAAGTAATAAGGAACAGATCATCAATGGCGGACTGATCCTTGACATGAAAGGAAAAAGGATGATGGTAGACGGAGAGCCGGTGAAACTGACTGCAACCGAATACAAGATCGTAAGCCTTCTGATGAACAACCTGGGCAGAGTATTTTCAGCAGATGAGATCTACGAACGCGTATGGAACGAAGAAGCCTATGCAACAGAGAATACCGTTATGGTCCACATCCGTCGTATCCGCGAGAAAATAGAAATAGATGCAAAAAATCCAAGATATTTAAAGGTGGTGTGGGGAATTGGATACAAGATCGAGAAAATGGACTAACAAGATATTGATCACACTTGTGATGATCGCCATGACCCTGTCAGGGATATATGGATTCAATACGATCCATAACATGGCATTGACAGGGGATAACAGCTTCAGTCTGGATGAACAGGATCAATCAGACTATATCAAACACACACAGATGTCACTGTTTGACAAATGGGCGGATCAAGAAAGTAATAAAGTCTATTATACACAGGCAAATCATGTATCAGAAAGTTTACTGAATAAGATAAAAAAAGAATCGTTTGTGAAAGTAACGATGAAGGTCAAACCATATGATAAAAAGATGGTAACGACAACATCAACATATGGAACAGAAAATGCGAACTATACTGGGGGCAGGATTGAACATTTTCATATAGAAAGAGACAAGACAGAGAAATTAAACAAAGACGGAAGTTTCAAAGGATGGGATCCGTATGATGATTACGATGAGTACAGTGAGTACATTGTGCCTCAGACAGAATACTATGAATTCTCAGGAGATAATTATACACTGCGAGATATATTCCCAGAACAGCTTCTGATCAATGATGAGAAGAATCAGCGTCTGGAAAATGCAGACATTGAGATTTCTTTGACAAAAAAAGCACTAACAGAGATTGAAAATTTCCGAAAAGGATCAACAAAACAGATTACGACGGGAATCAAAACGATCATCGTTGTTTCGATCATTGAAGTAATCGGAACGATCCTGCTGTGCATCTTATTTGCACTTCAGGAAAAGCGAACCAGATTTTTTAGAGGGCTTGACAGGCTCTGGTGGGAGATCATACTAGTGACAGCAACTACGCTGCTTGGACTGGCGATCGCATTATGCTTTGCAATCTGGGAATATACGATAGAATATACACAGGGCGGGATCACAGGTTCAACGATCGAGATGATCATGACGCTGAGTTATATCTCAGTCCCATTTTTCATCATGGCATTTGCCGTATGCATCCAGACAACGTTATGGAGGATCCGCCAGAAGAATCTTCTCGATTCAACATTTTGTCTGGGATATATTCGAAAATGGAGTCGTCACGCAAAGACAAGAAGAAAGCTGGAAGATGAAGCGATGTCATTTGCAGAAAAACATGCAAGAGACAGGATCAGACAGTACAGGGTCTTACGATATATTTTAACTGTCGGTACACTTGCTTGTATCATCATGGGAATGAGTGGAATGAATATCCCATCCCCACTCTTGTTTATAGCAGCAGTCATCTTTGTTTTCCTTATCAGATATTTTTCAAGATATTCAGACAAATACGCAAAAGAACAGAGAGATTTAAGCATGCTTGTCGATCAGATTGAACGTATTTCCAATGGAGAACTGACGGCAACGACCGATATTTCAAAAGAATCTGCGTATTATGAATACAGTCAGAAACTGACCAATATCGGGCAGGGAATGGAAAAAGCATTAGAAACACAGATGAAGGGCGAGAGAATGAAGATAGATCTGATCACAAATGTATCACATGATCTGAAGACACCGCTGACTTCTATCATCGGATACGTCGATCTCTTAAGCAGAGATCAGACATTATCTGCAGAATCAAGAGATTATGTAACCATCCTGATCAACAAGACCGAACGCTTAAAATCTATCATTTCTGACCTGTTTGAACTTGCGAAAGCAACAAGTGGAGATGCGAAAGTAGATCTGGAAGAAATGGATATGAAACGTCTGGTAGAACAGACACTGGGGGATATGGCAGATCAGATAGAAGAATCTGGATTTGCGATCAGATATCAGTGCGAAGCTACACACACAAGATTTATCGGAGACAGTAGCCGCATGTACCGAGTGGTACAAAATGTCATAGAAAATGCCTTAAAATACTCCCTGAAAGGAACCAGAATCTTCCTAAGGATCACCGAAGCAGATCACAATATAAAATTAGAAGTTATAAACACAGCATCCTATGAGATGAATTTTACAGAAGAAGAGATCATGGAACGGTTTGCCAGAGCGGAAAAATCACGTACCAGCGAAGGAAACGGATTAGGACTTTCCATCGCAGACAGTTTTACAAAGAATTGTGGAGGAGAGTTTTCGATAAGAATAGACGGAGATCAATTTCTGGTTACTATACAATTTAAACAACATTTAGATGTAAACAAATAGATTTCATATGTTTTTTGACAAAATTGTAAAAATTGAAAAAAACTATGTTGAAAGGGTAGAAAACATAAATATAAAAGTATATACTACTAATTGTGTCGACAATATGCAAATAGACCATTTGAGAGTGGTTTTTAAATCCTTTTTTTCATGAAGTTTTGATACATGGTGACTTATGTAACGGTTGCGTATTTGGAGACATCTGCTTTTAAAGTCTCTTCAGACATTAAGATCTGGAGGGGCTTTTTTCTTATTTCATAGGAAATTTCGATGAAATCCCCTATGATATAAAAAGACATCAATGGAAATAAAAACAAAATTTGACAAAAAAGTAAAAAACATATTGAATATACAAAAAGAAACGAATATACTAAACATATCACATAGGATCAATTGAAGGGAGGAAACACGTATGAAAAAATTACTCACAAGGCTGTTCATTGCAATGCTGATATTGACATTTACTCCAACAATGAACACTCAGGCAAAGGCAAAGATCAAATTGAACAAAACAAAGATTTCTTTACAAAGAGGGAAAACTTACACCTTGAAAGTAAAAGGAACAAAGAAAAAAGTAAAGTGGTCAAGCAACAAGAAAACGATCGCAACTGTAACAAGAAAAGGAAAAGTTACAGCCCAAAAGCAAGGAACAGCAGTGATCACAGCCAAGATCGGAAAGAAGAAATACAAATGTAAAGTAAAAGTATGGCAGAAAACAACAAAGAAACCGACAAAGACTAATACAGAGCCGAATCCGATAGGGACAAGAGTCAATCCGGCTGATCCAAGAATAGGAATCACATTAGATACAACAGGAGGAACTGTTTACTTCAAACTGACAGAAACTTTAAAGGGACAAGAAGCAGAAAACCGATTATTACAGATGAATCAATCATTAGAAGAAATCAAACAAGGAGAATATGAACATACAGGAACAACCTTAGTACTGTTTGTCTATGATGTGCAGGCCGTGAATGGGTTTGCAGCTTATCCATTATATGGTCTGGATATCATCAATTCTTATACACTATATGATAGAACATGCTCGAAAAATATAAAGAATATAGAAAGTTTCTATTTATCAGAAGGTTATGAAGCAATGATACCAACAAATCTGAACTTATATACAGGAGCAAGCAGTAAAATGTACGAAGCCCTTTGGATACCAAATGAAATGACCTCATTTAGTAACCAGATATATACAAAAAATCTTACACCATATTGGGTGAGATATCAGTTTTAAAAGAAAGCTGCATCATTCATATACAAACAATCTGTTATAGCCAAAAACTATATCAAACTAAAAGAAATACATATTTTACAAAATCCTAATATACTGTTATACTAAACACAATCAGTTGAAACAATACAATATAAATAACAAAAAAATAGAAAGAGTATGAGGTGAAAAGTATGAGAAAAGGAACATTAAAAAAAGCATTAGCATTAGCATTGACAGGAGTAGTTTTAGTCGGAGCATTCGCAGGATGCGGAGCAAAGAAAGATAGCGGTGATAAAAAAGAAACAAAGAAGATCGTTATTGGAGCAAGTCCATCTCCACATGCTGATATCTTAAAAGTAGCGAAGAAAGAATTAAAGAAAGAAGGATACGAATTAGAAATTAAAGAATACTCTGATTACGTACAGCCAAATACAGCACTCGAATCTGGAGATTTAGATGCAAACTATTTCCAGCACAAACCATATTTAGATGACTTCAACAAACAAAAGAAGACACATTTAGTATCCGCTGGAACAATCCATTATGAACCATTTGGAATCTTCCCAGGAAAGACAAAGACATTAAAAGCATTAAAGAACGGTGCAACAGTTGCAGTTCCTAACGATACAACAAATGAAGCAAGAGCGTTATTATTGTTACAGGATCAGGGACTTATCAAATTAAAAGACGGAGCAGGATTAACAGCAACAAAGAAAGATATCGTAGAGAATAAAAAAGATTTAGCAATCAAAGAAATCGAAGCGGCTCAGATTCCAAGATCATTAAAAGATGTTGATATCGCAGTTGTGAATGGAAACTATGCTTTAGAAGCAGGATTAAAAGTCAACAAAGATGCATTAGCAACAGAAGATACTGATTCTATCGGAGCTAAAACATATGGAAATGTTGTAGCAGTGAAAAAGGGAAATGAAAAAACAGATGCAACAAAAGCACTGATCAAAGCTCTAAAGAGTGATACAGTGAAAAAATATATCAATGACAAATATGATGGAGCTGTTGTACCTCTGTTCTAAGAGCAGAAGATTGCTATAAACCATAAATAATTTATGGAAGTAACAAGAAATTATTGAAAAAATCAACTGAAATTGTTATGATTAAGCTATTGTCTGTCAGGAAAACTGATAGGCGATAGCTTATCTGATTTTACAGGATAAGAAGAAAGTCCGATGAAGTGATCAAAGGACAATGAAAAATAAGAAAGGATAAAGTCATGATTGAATTAAAAAATATAGATGTTACCTTCCAAAATGGCAGTCATGAATTCAAAGCAGTTGATAATGTAAGCTTAAAGATCAACAAAGGAGAGATTTTTGGAATCGTAGGACCAAGTGGTGCTGGAAAGAGTACTCTGGTACGTGTGATCAATTTGTTACAGAGACCAACGAATGGAGAAGTGATCATTGAAGGATCAGATATTACGAAGTTTAACCGAAAGCAATTAAGAAAAACAAGATTGAATATTGGAATGATCTTCCAGCATTTTAATCTGATCAGTGGATCAACGATCGCTGAAAATGTTGCATTTTCATTGTATGCCAATAACTATCCAAAGGATAAGATCAAAGACAGAGTGAAAGAACTCTTAGAGATCGTACATCTTCCAGAAAAAGCAGATGCATATCCAGCAAACTTAAGTGGAGGACAGAAACAAAGAGTTGCGATTGCAAGAGCATTGGCGAACAATCCAGATATCTTGTTATGCGATGAAGCAACCTCCGCATTGGATATTGAGAATACAGAAGAAATCGTGGAATTATTACGAGAGATCAATGAAAAAACACATATCACGATCGTATTTATCACACATGAGATGGATGTAGCAAAGAAATTATTTGATCGTATTGCATTTATGGAAGATGGAAAGCTGAAAGAAGTTACAGATATCTATTCTGCCTTTGCAAATCCTAAGTCAGATATTGCAAAGAGTCTGGTACAACGCGTATTAAATGTAGAGGTTCCAGAGGGATTAAAAGCAAAAACAAATGAAGAGATCCTTCGTTTAAGTTATACAGGAGATGATTCTTATGATCCTGTGATCAGTGTTGCTTCTAAGAACTATGATATTACAATGGATATCATCAATGGGAAAGTCGATTACATCAGGAATAAACCATTTGGTATGTTGATCGTAATCCTTAGAGGAGAAGATGCAGAACGTAAGAAAGCATTAGAATACATTAGTAAGAATGTATATAAATTAGAGAGGTTAGGAGGAAGATAATATGAATGAAACATTAGAGATCATCCAGTCAGAATTTGCCCAGGCATCTTTTGAGACCTTTGAGATGGTATTGATCTCCATGATCGCAGCAGCAATCCTTGGAACGATCTTAGGACTAGTATTACATCTGGCATCGAATCCGATTTTTTATAAAAACAGGGTAGTTAATGGCATTACAGGAACGATCATCAATGTGATCAGGTCTTTGCCATTTATCATTTTGATCATTGTATTACAGCCGTTGGCAAGACTGGTTGTAGGAACAAGTATCGGACCAATTGCAGCATCTGTATCTTTGGCAATCGCAGCAATCGCATTCTATGCAAGACTTGTGGAAGGTGCATTTAGTGAGGTTGATAAGGGTGTGATTGAAGCAGCGGTTGCAACAGGAGCAAGTATGCCTCTTATTATTCGTAAGGTTTTATTTGTAGAAGCAACACCAGCACTGGTTCGTGCTTTAACTGTAACTTTTGTTAGTGTGATCGGATATTCAGCAATGGCTGGAGCTGTTGGAGGCGGTGGAATTGGTAATCTTGCGATCATGTATGGATATAACCGTTATCAGACAGGAGTATTATTAGTAACAGTTGTTGCACTTGTCATCATCGTTCAGGTTGGACAATGGATCGGAGATAAGATCGCACTGAAGCTTACAAGAAAATAAGATCAGCCAAAATATAGAACAAAAATAAGAATTTTTCATATCAAAATAAATATTTTCTTTTCTTCTGGACAGAATATAAGTATCAAGATGTTAAAGAGAAAAGGAGATACAAGATGAAAAAGACGTTAAAACTTACGAGTCTTTTGTTTACACTGATCCTTGCAGTATCCGTTGTATTTACTGGATGTGGCAACGGCAGAAAGGATTCTACGACAAAAGGAACAACAGAAAATAATAATGCATCAGGTACAACGGAAGATAATCTGGTAGACGATGCTGAGGATGCCGTTGATGATGTGGCAGATGGAGTTGGAGATGCGGTAGATGATATCGCAAATGGTTTTGATAACTATGACGATGCACATGATTATTTATTAAACCGTCTGCAAAATGACGATAAAGATGGTAAGTATGAAGTTCGAAATGAGACAAAAGACGAACAGGAATACAGGGATGGAGCCAGTGGATATCATTTTGAAATCTATGATACATCCGATGATTCTGGGAAGAAATACGGAGATTTCTATGTAGATAAAGATACAGGAAAGATCTACAAACGAAATACAAAAACAGAGAAATTAGAAGAATATAAGAAATAAAAAGAAGGCACAGGGGTGTTAATCCTGTGCCTTCTTTAATGCATTTTTGATCGCTTGTTTTAATAATGTATACGTATACTGGCTTTGCCCGTCAAATTTGATATCATCAATATTTTGAACTTTGGGAAGTTGTTTATTGATCTCATTTAGAGAAGGTTCGATCAGAGGATACATTGTTTTGATCGATTTATTTAAATGTTTTAAAGAAATCGATTTTGCTTTGCCGTCCTTTACCGTGACCGAAAGTTCTAATTCGTTTTCTCCAAGTTTTAATGGAGAAGAATAGACACCTTGTGTGTAACCGGAAGTTTCTTTTGCTTTCTTTGATTTATGGGAAGGAACAAACATAAAGATCAAAAGTAAGATCAAAAGTATTCCAAGTAAGATAAAGATTCCGGTGTAAATAAGTTCCCGTGCTTTTAATACGACAATTTTCGTTTTTGATGACATAGTTATCCTCCTAAAAGATTCTATCTATAGTTTATGAATGGAATGAGATATTTAGAACATCTTTACGGAAAATAAAGGATAAGATATAATGATAGAAAATGGAGGAAATGATATGGCATTACAGTTTATACTAGGGTCTGCGAGATCCGGAAAAACAGATTTTATTTATGATCAGATGATCAAAGACTCCATGGAACACGAAGATGAGGAGTTCTTTTTTATTGTGCCGGACCAGTCAACGCTAAATGCACAAAAACAACTGGTCACAAGACATCCACGTCATGGAACGTTTAACATTGATGTGGTGGGATTTTTCAGATTAACTTATCGTGTATTCGAAGAATTATCATATATTCCGAAAGACCTTTTGGAAGATGAAGGAAAATCTATGGTGATCCGAAAGATTATGGAGCAGCATAAAGAAGAATTAAAAGTATTTGCGTCCAGCATGAAAAAACAGGGATTTATTGATGAATTAAAATCTTTTTTTGCAGAGGTCTATCAGTATGACGTGTCCATGGAAGATTTAAAGAAGATTACAGATGGGATGAAAGAAGAAGGATTACGCTCAAAGATGGAAGATATTCTTCTTGTGATGGAGAATTTTGAAGATTATATCAAGGAACGGTACTTGATCTCTGAACAATTGTTAGATGTTCTGGCACAGAAAGTGGAACGATCAGAGAAATTAAAGAATGCAACATTTTATCTTGATGGATTTACAGGATTTACACCGATCCAGAGAAAAGTTCTGGAAAAGTTATTAAAGATCGGGAAAAATGTATATGTTGGATTGACTTTAGATGGACGTTATGTGAGAAGTCAGTACCATGAATACGAACTATTCGCCATGTCAAAGAAAGAAAAATATGAACTGATCAAACTTGCGCAGGATGCAGGAACTCCGGTGATGCCAGATATCATCTGTTGGCCGGATGAGAGAGATTCTAAGGAATTACGCCATCTGGAGCAGAATATCGAGCGTTATCCATATGAGATATACAAGGATGAACCAGAAGATATTAAAATCCGTTGTTTTATGAATCCAAGGCAGGAAAGTAGAACAGTGGCAAATGAGATTGAACGATTTGTGAGGAAAGAAGGATATCGATATAAAGATATTGTTGTATTAACAGCGGATCTTGACAGCTATCAAAATGAATTGGAAAAAAGTTTTAATGATCTGCATATTCCATATTTCGTAGATGTGAATCGAAAACTGTTAAATAATCCATGTATAGAAACACTCCTTTCTGTTCTGAAGATGATCCAGAAAGATTTTTCATATGATATGGTATTTCGTTATTTAAAATCAGGTTTCTCGAATTTTACAATGGAAGAAGCAGATTTTCTGGAAAATTATGTGCTGGCTTGTGGAATTCGTGGATTTGCCAGATGGAACCGCCCATTTGCATCTAAGTTATTTTCTGATGAAGATGTTGGAAGAGCGGAAGCCTTAAGGATTCGTTTTATTGAGGAAGTTGGAACATTAAAAACTGGATTAAAGCGAAGAGGCAGTACGGTCAAGAGAAAGCTTATCTATCTATATGAATTTCTGGAAACATTGGATGTTGAAGGAAAGATGGTAAAGAAACAGGAGATGTTTGAGGCGTCAGGAGATCTCATTGCGGCAGCAACCTATGCAAAGGTTTATGAACAGGTCATTGACCTGTTAGAACAGATGGCAGAGATTTTGGGAGAAGAAAAGCTTTCTTATGATGACTTTTTAAGTGTTTTGGAAAGTGGACTGGAAGAGATGCAGATTGGTGTGATCCCGCCAAGTCTTGATCAGGTCATGATCGGTGATATGAAACGAACGAGAACCGAAGAAGTAAAAATCTTATTTTTCCTAGGTATCAATGAAGGTGTGATTCCTGCAGCCAATGGCGGTGGAGGGGTTGTCAATGACCATCAAAGAGAAGTGCTTGAAACCTATGGAATAAATCTGGCGCCTGGCATCAAACAGTCTGCCTATATGGAACAGTTTTATTTGTATCTTACGGTGTCAAAACCAACCGATCGTTTGTATTTATCCTATCGCATGATGGATGCAGCAGGAAATAATAACCGTCCGTCCTATTTTATTGAAAGGATTCAACGCATTTTTCCAAAATTAAAGGTTACGATGCAGGAAGAAGAGGTGCAGACGGGCTATACAAGGGAAGAAGCGTTAGATCAGATGATTCTTTGTCTGCAGGAGATGGAATTTGATGAAAGAGACGATGATCCGGAGAAAATGAAATGGATGCAGACGTTATATCATGCTCTAAAAGAGTTGGAACCTGTGGGTGATTATGTAGATGCAAGATTTTACACCAATCAGGCGTTGCCATTGAGCAAGGAACTGATTCATGATCTGTATGGAGATACGATTTCAGGAAGTGTAACGAGAATGGAGAAGTTTGCCGGTTGTGCATTTTCTCATTTTATGCAGTATGGGTTAAGACTTCGAAAACGTCTGGTGTATGAAATTCTGCCGACCGATATGGGAAAAGTTTTCCATAAGACGATGGAATTAGTTGGAAAGCGCAGTGATTGGAAGTTTGCGGATGATGCATCAAGAGATGAATTTGTAGAACTGATGGTCGAGCAGGCAGTTACGGATATTCAAAAAGAATTGTTTGAGAGCAGCCACAGAAATGAATATGTCCTGGAGCGGATGAAACGAATCTCTAAACGAGCGGTATGGGCGATGGAACAACATATCAAGAGGGGTGATTTTACACCAGAAGAATATGAGATTGCCTTTGGAGAGGAAAATCATTTAGATTCCATGACGTTTGCTTTAGAAGATGGAGAGAAAATGTTCTTTTCTGGAGTGGTTGACCGTATGGACAGTATAGAAGATGATGAAAATAAATATTTAAAGATCATCGATTACAAATCAGGTAAACAGAAGTTTGATTTTGCCAAGATTTTTCATGGATTGCAGATGCAGCTGATCATTTATATGAACGCAATGATGGAATTATACGAAAAGAAAACAGGAAAGCGGGTATATCCGGCAGGAATGTTTTATTTTCATTTGGATGATCCGATCGTCAATGTAGAACACGAGAATGAGGCGGAAGATAAGATTTTAAAAGATCTTAAGATGAGTGGCGTCGTCAATGAAGATTTTCAGTTGATCGATCATATGGAACATACGGGATCAGAAGGATATCTGACACTGCCGGTTCGTGCAACGAAGAATGGATATGACAAGAGATCTTCTGTTTTAAATACAACACAGTTGTTCAATCTGGGAAGAATTGTGGAAAAGAAAATGACAGAGCTTGGAAATTCATTGATGCATGGAGATATTTCTATAAAGCCATATGAATATGAAGGAAGAAAACCTTGTGAGTATTGTGAGTTTAAGAATATCTGCGCCTATGAAGATGGTGTTGATCAGGTAGAGAAGATTAAGAAAGTATCACTAGAGGAGGGAAAACATGCCTTGGACCAAACAACAGCAGAAAGTCATTGATCAAAGAGATGCCGACATCTTAGTATCTGCTGCGGCAGGTTCTGGAAAGACGGCGGTACTGGTAGAACGTATTATACAAAAGATCACGGACGAAAAACATCCGATCGATGTGGATCATCTGCTTGTCGTGACATTTACGAAAGCAGCAGCAGGGGAGATGAAAGAAAGGATTATGGCGGCACTTGATGAAAAGGTGCGGGAATTTCCAGGAAATCAGCATTTTGTTAAGCAGCTGTCACTGATCCACAAAGCACAGATTACAACGATCCATAGTTTTTGTATGAATCTGATCCGTGATTATTTTTATGTGCTTGGTATTGATCCGAATACAGCACCGGGGGATGAAGGAAGATTATCTGCAATAAGAAAAGAAATATTGGATGATCTGTTGGAAGAAGCTTATGAGAAAAAAGAAGAAGATTTTATCAATCTGATCGAATCTTATTCTCCAGGAAAAAATGATAATATCATCAGTGAATATATTTTAAAGTTATATGAAAATGCAAGAAGCCACAGAGAACCAGAAAAATGGCTTGATCAGGCAGAAGAAAATATTTCAGTAGAGACAAAAGAACAGTTTGATCAGGCACCATTTATGAAGATTATCTTAAGAGATGCAAGATTTTCGATAGAGGGTGCATATGATACGATTCAGGAAGCATTAGAACTGGCACTTTCTCCTGGTGGACCATATTTTTATGAAAAAACACTGCGAAAAGATTTAGAGATCATCATAAAGATCAAAGAAGCACAGACATTTTCTGAATTATGTGAAAGCTTTGTAAAGATGGAGAAACCACGACTTTCTGGACGTAAGAAAAAAACAGATGAGATTGATGAAATGCTTCAGGATCAGTGTAAGTATGAAAGAAATCAGGCGTACAATCTGCTTGATGATCTGAAAGCAGCATATTTTTATGAAAATGAGTCAGAAATTTTTCATGAATTAAGAAGGATCAAAAGTCCATTAAAAGGATTGATCGATCTGACGAGAGAATTTATGATCCGTTATGATGAGAAAAAGAAGAATGAAAATATCATGGATTTCGATGATATGGAACATTTTGCGCTGGAACTTTTGATCGATCATTATGATGAGGAAGGCAATCCAGTGCCAAGTAAGATCGCAAGAGAAAAGTCCGATGGATACGAAGAAATCTATATCGATGAATATCAAGACAGTAACTATATTCAGGATGCGATCTTAAGGAGTGTATCCAAAGAATCCGAAGGCGGTCATAATATGTTTATGGTAGGGGATGTTAAGCAGAGTATTTATAGTTTCCGACTGGCAAGGCCAGAGCTGTTTCTTGAAAAATATCATGGATATCAGCAAAAGGGGGAAGAATATCAGCTCATTGAGCTCCGTAATAATTTCCGAAGCCGCAGTGAGGTCCTTACATTTGTCAATGACGTGTTTTACCAGATCATGCATGAAGATCTTGGAAATATCGAATATACTCAAAATGTTGCTCTTGTTCCAACGATGGAATTTGAACAGGGATGTGATGCACAGACAGAACTGTTACTGTTAGAATCTAATGAAGTCAAAGACTCGGAAGAAGATGCAGTTGTTTTGGAAGCTAGAATGATCGCAACAAGGATTCATGAGATGATTGATGGAGAAGATCCAATGATGGTCACTGGAAAAGATGAAGAAGGCAATATGATTTTAAGAAAAGCCAAATACAGTGATATCGTTATTTTGCTTCGTTCTATGAAGACAAATGCGGAAGTGATCCAGAAAGAATTGATGAATGCGGGAATCCCAGCATTTGCAAATAATCAGAAAGGGTATTTTGATACGGTGGAGATCCGCACGTTATTAAGTTTATTGTCTGTAGTTGATAATATATATATGGATATTGATCTTGCAGCTGTCTTAAGGTCTCCAATGATCGGGATGTCGGAGGAAGAACTAGGACGATTAAAGGTAGATGGAGAAAAAGATTCTCTCTATGAATGTCTTTGTGAGACGAAAGATAAGATGGAAAAATCAAAGAAAGCACTGGAATTGCTTGAGCTGTTACGGGATGCCAAGACATATCTGCCATTAACACAGTTGATCTGGCTGGCTCTAGAAAAAAGTGGGTATTATCATTATGCAGGAGCCATGCCGCAAGGAAAAAAACGACAAGGAAATATCCTGATGCTCGTTGAACATGCAAAAGCTTTTGAAAGCAGCCAGATCAAGGGATTGTTTCATTTTGTGCGGTTTATCGAACAGTGCAGGGAATACGATATGGATTATGGAGAGGCAAATACGATGAGCGAAGATCAGGATCTGGTCCGTATTTCCAGTATCCATAAAAGTAAGGGATTGGAATATCCGATTGTTTTTGTATCAAAGATCCATCAGAAATTTAATTTAAGGGATGGGAATGGAAGTATGATCTTCCACGGAGATTATTTTATCGGAGCAGATCATGTTGATCCCGTTTATCGTACAAGAAAGAAGACGATCTTAAAGAATCTGATCAAAAATCAGATGACAAGAGAGTCTTTAGGAGAAGAATTAAGAGTTCTTTATGTTGCAATGACAAGAGCAAAAGAAAAACTGATCTTGACTGGGATCAAGAAAGATGATATTGACTGGAATGCAAAAGGAGAGGTCACAGCAATTGATCGTTTGAGCGGAAGGAGTTATTTTGACTGGATCAAAAAGGCACTTCCGATGATTCCAAAACAGGATTATCGATTGAAAATCTATACTCTGGAAGATCTTTTGTGGCAGCAGGAAGGAAATGAACTTCTTCATGAGATGAACCGCCAGATCTTCTATGAACGTCTAAATGATCAGATTCCAAACGAAAATGTAAAAGCACTGAAAGAGAGTTTTGCATATCATTACCGCAATGAGGCAGAGACAAAAGGTCGTTTAAAATATTCTGTATCAGAGATCAAACGTATGAGTCAGGCAGCAGATACTGAGGAAGTGATGTATTCATCTGTTTCTATGGAGAAAGAAAAAAGGATACCATCATTTGTCAAGAAAACTGAAAAGATTTCAGCGGCATCCAAAGGTACGATCATTCACAAAGTTTTTGAATTACTAGATTTTTCCAAAGACTATACAATGAAAAGTTTAAACGAAGATATCGAAAGATGGATCTCTCTTGGAAAATTAAAAAAAGAATATGAAAAAGTAATCTATCGAAAAGAAATCCTCGCTCTGACGAGATCAGAACTTGGGAAGAGGATGAAAGAGGCAGCACAGAAGAAACTGCTGTATAAAGAACGGCAGTTCGTGACGGGAATTCCATTTTCTGACATGGACAAAGAAGCAAAAACGGATGATTTTGTTGTTGTTCAGGGAATTATTGATGTATATTTTGAGGAAGAAGATAAAATTATTTTGGTAGATTATAAAACAGACCGGGTCAGAGAAGGGGAAGAGGATATTTTGATCAGACGTTATCGTGCACAGATGGAATCTTACCAACAAGCATTGGAAAAGATTACAGGAAAGTGTGTAAAAGAAATTTACATTTATTCTGTAACCCTGCAAAAAACAATTCCCGTGCATGTATGAAATTTCTGATTTGTCATATTCTAAGAATAGAAAATGACAAATCAGAAAGGAAGAAGATTATGCCAAAGGAAAAGGATTTTATAGAAAAGACATTCGAAGAAATGAATGAGATGGAACGGTTAAAATATGAAACTGCTGCAGAACTTGGTCTGCTTGATCAACTAAAGAAGAGTGGATGGAAGTCATTATCAGCCAGTGAAACAGGAAGATTAGGCGGGATCATGAACCGTAAGATAAGAAAGCAGAAGGAAAGTCAGGAAAATACGAAAGGAAGTTAAAATGAACAAACCATGTTTTATCGCAGTGACAAATAGGAATCTATGTAAACGACCATTTTTTGATGTGATCGAGGATCTGTCAAAGAAAGATGTGAAAACGATCGTATTAAGAGAAAAGGATCTGTCAGAAGAAGAGTACTATGAGATCGCAGAGAAATGTAAGGAAATCTGTGACAGAAACGGTGCTTCCTTAACCATTCATAATTTTATCGATGTGGCAAGAAGACTTGGAATCAAGAAGATTCATCTTCCATATCCGGTATTTTTAAAAGAAGCGGGGAATCTGTCTGATTTTGAATCTGTCAGCACATCGATCCATAAGCCAGAAGAGGCGATAAAAGCACAGAAACTGGGAGTGGATTTTGTGTTTGCAGGACATGTCTTTGTGACAGATTGTAAAAAAGGTCTGCCGCCAAGAGGACTTGAATTTTTGGCGGATGTAGTAAATGCGGTCAAGATTCCGGTGTATGGAATTGGTGGAATTAATGAAGAAAATATTACAAAGATCATGGAATGCGGGGCAGCGGGAGGCTGCATGATGTCAGGATTCATGAAATAAAAATTGAAATTGAATGGTATCTATGTTAAGATGAAAAGAAGTAGCTTTTGAAGAAGATAAGGACGTAAGATGAAGATAGCAGAACATTTAACAAAACCAATTTCAAAAATTCTTAAATTTTTACTTCGAAGACTGGTATTCGTGACCGTTGCGATCATTTTACAGATGATCTGGATGACCTATATGGTTGTGGTGATCGGAGAATATTCCAAAGCGATCGAATGGGTATTTCGCATATTCAGCATTACTGTTGTGATCTATATTGCGAATAAAGATGATAATCCGGCGTATAAACTTGCATGGACGATACCAATCCTTTTGTTTCCGATTTTTGGCGGATTCTTATATCTGGTCCTGGGAGATAAGCAGCCAGCGAAGAAGCTCCGTATGGAACTTGAACAGTCGATCGAGGATACAGAATTTCTGCTTGGACAGGATTATGGAGTGATGGAACGACTGGAACAGGAAGATTATCAGGTCGCAGGACAGGCAAAGTATATAGATCAGTATGGTGGATATCCGATTTACGAGAATTCCGATGCGAAGTATTATCCATCGGGAGAGGCAATGTTTGAAGAACTGATCGAGGACCTTAAGAAGGCAAAGCATTATATCTTTATGGAATTTTTTATTGTTTCAAGAGGATATATGTGGGATACGATCTTGGAAGTTCTGAAAGACAGAGTCAATGATGGTGTTGAAGTACGTTTTATGTACGATGATGTAGGATGTGTGGATTTGCTCCCTTATAAATATTACAAAGAGCTTGAGCGGTTTGGGATCATGGCGATGCCATTTAATCCGATCAAACCATTTGTTTCAACGGCATGGAATAACAGAGATCATAGAAAAGTAGTTGTGATCGATGGGCATACAGCATATACTGGTGGATTGAATTTATCTGATGAATATATTAATAAGGTTGAACGTTTTGGATATTGGAAAGATGCTGGACTTAAGGTGACGGGAGATGCAGTGTGGAATTTCACTGTTATGTTTTTGCAGGTATGGAATGCGATCCGTAAGACAGATGAAGGATATGGAGCCTTTCTGCCACATAAGCATTATGAAGATGCCTTTAAAGGAAAGGGATTTATACAACCTTATGCGGATAATCCATTAGATCATGAGATCGTTGGAGAGAACGTATATTTAAATATCATTAATACCGCAAATCATTATGTTTATATTTACACCCCATATCTGATCATTGACAACGAGATGACAACAGCTCTTTGCCTTGCTGCCAAAAGAGGGGTTGATATAAAGATCGTAACTCCTGGAATTCCAGATAAGAAGTTAGTATTCTTATTGACACAATCTTATTATAAGCAGTTGGTGGAAGCTGGAATTCATATTTATGAATATACTCCTGGGTTTATTCATGCAAAGTGTTTTGCAAGTGATGATAAGGTGGCAACAGTTGGAACGATCAACATGGATTATCGAAGCCTTTATCTGCATTTTGAAAATGGTGTTTTTATGTATAAGAATGATGCAGTTATGCAGTTAAAACATGATATGGAGAAAACATTTGAGATCAGCCAGAGGATCACAAAAGCGATGTGTCAAGGAAATTTAAGAAAAACATTGACGCAGAGTGTCTTACGATTACTGGCACCATTACTATAAGAGGATAAGATGGAAAGTTACAGAGATTTTGCAAGGGTGTATGATGAATTTATGGATCAGACCCCATATGATGAATGGCTTTTAAATATTTTAAATATATTCAAAGAATATAAGATTGATAAAGATACACAGGTATTAGATCTTGGATGTGGGACAGGAAAGATGGCACGAAAGCTTGCAAGAGAAGGTTATCAGGTTACGGCTGTTGATAATTCTATGGCGTCAGGAGATCCGGGGGGCGGGCACCCGCTCCAGCATACGGCTGTTGATAATTCTAAGGATATGCTGGAGATCGCGGCTAGTGAAGAGGATGATCATATTTTATATGTATTGCAGGACATGGTGTCATTAGAGCTTCCGCAGCAGGTAGATGCAGCGGTTAGTATCTGCGATTGTATGAATTATATTCTAGAGGAAGAAGATTTAAAAGAAGCATTCAGAAGAGTCAGAGAATTTTTAAAAGAAGATGGTGTGTTTGTATTTGATATGAACAGTCATTATAAGTATAAAGAGATCCTTGCGTGCAATACATTTGCAGAAGACCGTGAGGATGCGAGCTTTATCTGGGATAATTTTTATGATGAAGAAGAACGTATCAATGAATATCAGTTGAGCCTGTTTATTCAGAATGAGCAAGGTACATATAACAAGTACGAAGAATTACATTTACAGAAAGCTTACGAACAAGAAGAGGTTGTAAGCTTTCTTTATGAAGCGGGATTTTCATCCGTGCGTGTTCTGGATGCAGAGACAATGGATGAAGTTAAAGAAGATACACAAAGATTATATTATATTGCAAATTGAAAGGAAAAAAGATGAACGATTATATTATCAGAGGAACAGCAGCAAATGACCAGGTTCGTTTTTTTGCTGCATATACAAAAGATGTCGTGGAGACAGCAAGACAGAAACATAATACAAGTCCGGTAGCAACGGCGGCACTTGGAAGATTATTAACAGCCGGAGCTATGATGGGAAGTATGTGTAAGAATGACAGTGATGTGATCACATTACAGATCCAGTGCAGTGGACCGATCGGTGGGTTAACAGTAACAGCTGATTCTAAGGCAAATGTGAAAGGGTATGTAAATAATCCAGATGTGATGCTTCCTCCAAGCAAAGAAGGAAAATTAGACGTTGGGAAAGCATTAGATCTAGGTGTTTTGACAGTGATCAAGGATATTGGATTAAAAGAGCCTTATTCAGGACAGACACATTTAGTATCTGGAGAGATTGCAGAAGATTTAACATATTATTTTGCGGCAAGTGAGCAGATTCCAACATCTGTAGCACTTGGAGTTTTAATGAATAAAGATAACACGGTTCGTCAGGCAGGTGGATTTATCATTCAGATGATGCCATATGCAGAGGAAGAAACGATCAGTAAGTTAGAGAAGAAAATCGCAGAATTCAAATCCGTAACTTATGCATTAGAGCATGAACATACACCAGAGAAGATGATGGAGGATCTCTTAGGTGATATGGATATGAAGATCTATGAGAAAGTTCCAACACAATTTCATTGTAACTGTTCCAAAGAGAGAGTAGAAAAAGCAGTGATTTCTGTTGGAAAAAAAGAGATTCAGAACATGATTGATGATGGAGAGCCAATTGAAGTAAACTGCCATTTCTGTAATACACATTATCATTACAGCGTGGATGATCTTAAGAGAATGTTAAATGAGGCAACAAGATAAGCCGTTTTAAATGTGGAGAATCCTGCTTTGCAGGATTCTTTTTGAATAATGGGGGAAAACCGATGAGAATAGGAAAGAATATACTTTTGTTTGTCTTCATACTGATCATAAGTTTGAATGTAACAGTATATGCACAGGAGAATGGAGAGAAGACAGAAAATCCGGTCAAGGTAACACAGGAAGCTGAGAATGATAAAGATGTGCTGTTTACGAATAGTAAAGGAGAGACAGTATATACATTGTCTGCAACTACAAGGGACAGAGAAGGTGCGATTATGATGCCGAAAGACCGTATTTTATGTCTTACTTCGGAGACGGTTGATCTAAGTGATATCGAAGTTTTGATCGATGATTCAAATGAACAGGCAAAAAAGGATCTTGAGGTTGAGCTTATATCTGCGTCTAAGAATACAGCAAAGATTTGTGTGAATTTTTCAAATCGGTATGTTTCCACGGATTTAAACTGGGATGGGAAGATTCTTGTAAAAAAAGGCAATGACGTGATCAGGGAGATTGCGATCGCTTACATGACACCATACATAAGAGATGTGCATGATACAGGATTTCAAACATTAAGTTCATGGTCTGGTACATGGGGTGTTTTAGATGGAGAGCAATATCGCTCCTCTGGTGTTGTTGATGTGTATCAAGATAATGCACAGATTTCTTTTACCTATCAGTCACAAGGCAATCAGGGAGTGAAAGCATTTCATTTAGATCATAATGGAAATTATACGTTTTCGGATGGATCGTATGATATCAAGGCTCAGAATCAAAGTCCCAAGGCCTATAACACAGTAAATATCAGTCTGAAACCATCTTATATTAAGCAGTTAAAAGAGGAACTGATCAATGATCTGTATAAATACAGTTTAGATACAAAGCAGTGTGTGTTTGATGATCTGATGATTGAATATGAAGACGGATGTATCATCGGAGAAGTCACAGATTTTGTGAGACTAGGACATCAGGCAACGATCAAGCCGTTAGATAGGATGACATTAAAGGCAAATATAAAATCTACATCAAAGATTTCTCTTCAGTGGAAGAAACTTGATCGTGTCAGTGGTTATGCGATCTATCGTTATGATTCTGGGAAACAGCAATATAAAAAGATAAAAACAGTTTCAACACAGGAGACTTCCTATACAGATTCTAAGTTAAAATCTGGGAAGACGTATTGTTATAAGATTGTGCCATATCGTTCTATTACGTACACAGATGCTGGGAATTTATGCAAGGTTGTGAATGGTTCATCTTCCAATATCGCAAAATGTATCACAAAACCGGGGAAACCAGTGATAAAGGCAAAGAGATCAGGAAGAAGAATAAAAGTAAAAATCAAAAAAGTAAGCAGAGCCAGTGGATATAAAGTGTATTTAAGGAAGGGAAAGAAAGGCCAGTATAAAGTTGTTAAAACATATAAAGGTAATCGGACCCGTACGTATAAGAGTCGAAAATTAAAAAGAAAAAAGACGTATTATGTGAAAGTACGTGCATATAAAACATATCAATCCAAGAAATACTTTGGAAAATATTCAAAAGCGAAAAAAGTCAAAATTCCAAAGAAGTGATGATATAAGAAAAAAAGACAGATGAGGTAATTCTTCTCATCTGTCTTTTTTCGATTTACGAATTATTCTTTTTCGTCAGATTCTTCGGATGGAGTTTCTGTTTCTTGTGATTCTTCTTCAACTACGGATGGATCATCATCATCAGTATCTGTGATGTTGATAGAAACATAATCTCTGTCGTCTTTTGATGGTTCAGGGAAAATCTCATCATCATCAAAAGAGTCATCATCAAAAGAGTCATCATCAAAAGATTCGTCATCGAAATCATCGTCAACATCATCATCGGATACTTCTTTGATCTTTGCAATGATCGCTTTGATCTGATCACGAGCAACATATAAAATACCAGCAACGGTAGCGATGGCAGTGATCAGTTTAAAAAGGTCTTTTATGGTTTTCTTCATAACGAAAAACTCCTTTCTTTTTTTATTATTATTTTATAATGAATCAAAAAAAAATGCAATGTAGGATTGACAAAATAAAACTTCATGATAAAATAAAAGCATAAAATAAAACTTTGCAAAAACAAAGGAGGAATAAAGTGAAACGTTTATGTGCAAAAGCGGCACTTGATCTTGTGCCAGATCATGGGATTATTGGACTTGGTGGTGGAGAGACGATCAGTTATCTTGCAGAAGATATCAAAGAAGCTGAGAAAGATGTCAAAGTTGTGACACCATCAGATCATACAGCACAAGTATGTAAAAAGCTTGGATTAGAAATTGTTGATACCAAAGAAGTAAAAGAGATCGAAATTGCATTTGACGGGTGTGATCAGGTTGATTCTGATCTTGATGCATATAAAAGTGGAGGCGGAATTCACACATTAGAGAAGATTATTGCAAAGATGGCAAAAGAATATGTATTACTGGTCGATGAAACGAAAGTAACAGATAAGTTAAATAATAAAGTACCAGTTGTATTAGATATTATTCCAGAAGCAGTGAACTATGTGACAAGTCAGGTGGAAGCAATGGGTGCAACAGTGAAGAAACGTGATGAACATTTACTGGAAGTTTATTATGACACTTTACCAGAACTAGAAGAGATTGACAAAAACTTAAAGATGATCACAGGGGTGATCGAGACATCATTATTTTATCAGGTTGCAACAAAAGCATTGGTTGCAGGTGAAGAAGGAATCAGAGTGATCAAGTAAGAAAGAAGGAAAGATAAGATGAGTACATGGGGCATTTTAGGTTGTGGAACAATTGCGAATGAGATGGCAGCAACATTTCAGAAGATGGGACATGAAATTTACGGAGTAGCCAATCGTACACCAGAGAAAGCAGAAAAGTTTGCAGACAAATATGGAGTAAAACATGTTTTTAAAACATACGAAGAGATGCTGGCAGATGAAAATATTGATATCATTTATGTTGCAACACCACATAGTATGCATTATGAAAATATGAAGCAGGCAGTCAATGCAGGAAAGCATATCTTATGTGAAAAAGCGATCACAGTGAATGCAGCACAGTTAGAAGAAGTGCTGGAACTTGCTGAAGAAAAAGGTGTGGTAGTCAGAGAAGCAATGACAATTTCACATATGCCTTTGTATAAGAAATTAAAAGAACGAATCAAAGAAGGTGCGATCGGTAATACAAAGATGGTACAGGTAAACTTTGGAAGTAACAAAGGTTATGATTCTACACAGAGATTTTTTGCATTAGAAGCAGCTGGCGGAGCTTTATTGGATATTGGAGTATATGCAACAGCATTTGCGAGAACATTTTTAAGTGAGATGCCAAATACGATTCTTACGACTGTAGAATATTTAGAGACAGGTGCAGATGAACAATCTGGGATCATTATGAAGAATACAAAAGGGGAGATGGTTGTTATGTGTCTGACACTTCGTGCAAAACAGCCAAAACGAGGAGTTGTGACAGGTGATAAGGGATATATTGAAGTATATGAATATCCAAGAGCATGCAAAGCAACGATCACCAATACGGCAACTGGAGAAGTTGAGACAGTTGAAGCAGGAAAGACAGAAGATGCTTTAAAATATGAGGTAGAAGCAATGGAAGCAGCAATCGAAGGAAACTTAGAGGATGATTGCCAGATCATAACAAAAGATACGATGCGAATTTTAACAAGTATTAAGACACAGTGGGGAATGAAATACCCATTTGAATAAGGATCTGAGATGATCATATAAGAATTTATCAAAAAGAAATGTGCCAAACACACATTTCTTTTTTTACTGGACGAAGCTTTTGCTATCAGTTATACTTAATAAGAATGAAGCAGGAAGGAGCGGTAAGATGATCCAGATTTATAAGAATTATGAAGGACATAAAGAGTTAGAAGAATTAGATCATATCGAATTGGAATCATGGGTGATGATCACAGATCCAACGATGGAGGAACTCATGAATATTTCGAGAGATTACAAGATTGATATGGATGATCTTAAGGCAGCACTGGATACGGAAGAACGTTCCCGACTGGAGAATGAAGATGATTATACAATGATCCTTGTGAATATTCCGGTTGTAGAGGAAGAGGAAGGAAAGAAATGGTATGAGACGATACCGCTTGGGATTTTTATTACTAATAAGATCGTCTTTACTGTTTGTTTGGAGCAGACGAATATCTTAAAACAATTTGTTGATGGACTGGTATCAAATTTTTATACATTTATGAAGACAAGATTTGTATATCAGATTCTTTACAATAATGCAGCGTTGTTCCTGTATTATCTGCGTGTGATCGACCAGAGAGCAAATCAAGTGGAAGATCTGTTGCATGAGACATATGAGAACAAAGACTTGATCCAATTGTATGATTTAGAGAAATGCCTAGTTTATTTTACAACAGCATTAAAATCAAATGAAGTAGTGTTGGAGAAATTAAGAAAACATATTGGCCTTAGACATTATGAAGAAGATGAAGAACTGTTGGAAGATGTCATCATTGAGAATAAACAGGCGATGGAGATGACGGATATTTATCATAATATCCTGCGAAGTACGATGTCTTTGTTTGGATCGATCATTGATAATAACCTGAATCAGGTTATGAAATTCTTGGCAGCGATCACGATTATTTTGGAATTGCCAACGATGATCTCGGGATTGTATGGTATGAACGTCAATGGTGTTGGAATGCCGTTTGCGACGAAAGCATATGGGTTTGCAGCAATCTCGATTTTTTCTTTGATCGTCTGTTTGATCGCGGTGTATATTTTGAAGAAGAAACATATACTATAAGATATTGAAGAATCACACTAAGTGGTTCTTCATGTGTTTTAGGGCGTTTTTTTCCAGACGGCTGACTTGTGCCTGAGAAATGGCGATTTCGTCTGCAACTTCTGTTTGTGTTTTTCCTTCAAAGAATCGCATTTTGATAATATCATATTCTCGATCTGGAAGATGTTCCATTGCTTCTTTTAAGGCAATGGATTCCACCCAGCTATCTTCTTTGTTTTTTTTATCTTTTACCTGATCCATAAGGTAAAGAGTATCACCTCCATCCTGATAAACAGGTTCATAAAGAGAAAGAGGGGTTGCGATTGCATCAAGTGCAAATAAGACATCTTCTTTTTTCATATCGATTTCTTTTGCAATGACGTCGATCGTAGGCTCATGATTTAATTTTTTGGTAAGAACTTCTCTTGCATTGATCGCTTTATATGCGGTATCACGAAGAGAACGACTTACACGCATACTATGATTATCACGAAGATAGCGTTTGACTTCACCAATGATCATGGGAACAGCATAAGTAGAGAATTTCACATTTAGATTCCGGTCAAAATTATCAATAGCTTTCATAAGACCGATGCAGCCAACTTGAAAAAGATCATCTGCATTTTCATTACTTCCTGAAAATCGTTGGATGATACTGAGAACAAGTCGTAGATTTCCTTTGATATAATGTTCTCTGGCAAGAAGATCACCTTGCTCGATCCGCTCAAATAAATCTTCTTTTTCTTCTTCAGAAAGTAAAGGGAGAGAAGAAGTGTTAACGCCACAGATTTCTACTTTTTTTCGTGCCATAATAAGTTCCTCCGTTTGTGATTCGTATAATAAAATCATGTACAGATCTGGTGGAATTTATACGTTGAAAAAAATGGAAGAGGAAATTGACTTATATTTTTTCAGGTGCTATGATGAGGATAAATACGATCAAAGGAGAGTAAAGATGAAGAAGATATTAGCATCGCTTATGATGGTTGGACTTATTTTTTGTCTTGGTGGATGCAACGTTCCATGGATGAAACAAAAGACAGAGAAAACGAAGGCTGCGAAAGTTATTCAGGCAGATAAAGTTGAAGGGACAATGAAAGGAATGAAATTAAAGGTTGGTGTATCGAATGATATGGCACCATTTTCATATTATGATAGTGAGCAGAAGAAGATCACAGGGTTTGATATTGATCTTCTTGATAAACTTAGTGAATATCTGGGCTTTGAATATGAATTATATCCAATGAATATGAAGAAATTAGAGCAAAAGATCAAGAACAAAGAATTAGATCTTGCAATCGCAGGAATTTCAATCACAGATGAAAGACAGAGAGAGTTTTCATTTACAGACACTTATTATGAAACATATCTTCAGATCGTGGTCAGAAAAGACAGCCAGATCACAGATCGTAAGGAGATTACAGAGAAGAAGGTCGGTGTTGTAGAAGGAACATCCAGTGCACAATATGCGGAGGATTATTTGTCAGAGGATAACAAGATCACATATTATAAAAACATTACAAAAGTATGGAACGATCTTGAAAAAGGAACGATCGATGCAACGATTTATGATACAACAGGAATCCAGAATTATATGCAAGAACACGCAGATAATACGAATCTTAGTGTGTTGAATGAACAACTTAATTCTGAGGAAAGTAATTATGGGATTATGTTTGTGAAGGGATACAAATATCTGGATCAGTTTAATGTAGCACTTCAGGTTCTCAATAATGATGGGACGTATCAGAAGCTTAAGGAGCAGTGGATCAAGACAAAAGAATAAAAGATAAGAAAATGGCAGGAACTATATGTAAGATGAAAAGTTCCTGCCATTTTGTTTGTTAAGAAAGGCTCTTGTAAGATTCAAAGTGTGAGTGTATGAAGCCATGCAGATTCTTCCTCGTTAAGGTGTGGAGAAAGTGTATCATATACGAACTGCTGGTAATCAGTTAACAATTGTTTTTCTTTTTCGTTAAATAAAGAAAGGTCAACACCGTCAAGATCGATCGGTACAAGTGTCAGGGGTTCGAAATGAAGGAAAGCACCGTATTCATTTTGCTGCCATTTTTTACAGATCAGCATATTTTCTGTACGGATTCCGTATTTTCCAGGAACATAAACACCTGGTTCATCTGTGATGACCATACCTGGCTGTAGTACTGCGTCAAGATTTTCGGGATTCGATCTCCAACGAAAAGCGTTTGGACCTTCATGAACACCAAGAAAATATCCAACACCATGTCCGGTTCCACAACGATAATCAACGCCATCTTCCCAGAGAGGTTCTCTTGCAAGAATATCAAGATTACTTCCTCTACATCCAAACAGGAATTTTGCATTGGCAAGAGTCAGCATAGATTTTAATACCAGTGTAAAGTATTTCCTTTCTTCCTCTGAAATTGGTCCAAGAATAAAAGTTCTTGTGACATCGGTTGTACCACCATAATATTGTCCACCAGAATCAATGAGAAGCATACCTTCAGCTTTGACATCGACATCGGATTCTTCAGTGGATTGATAATGCATCATTGCAGCATGATCTTTATAAGCACAGATCGTCTCGAAACTAGGGCCCATGTAATCGGGTAGTTTTTTTCTTTCTTCCTCGAGATGGTCAGAGATCATACGTTCTGTCATAGGGATTTTTCCGACGTTTTTCTTAAGCCAGTACATAAATTTTGTCATAGCGATCCCATCATTGATATGGCATGCTTTCAAATGATCGATCTGAATGTCATTTTTTATAGCTTTCATTAGTTCTGTTGGATTCTTATCTTCAATGATCTTGCATTTGAATAAGAGATTATAATGCAGATAGTTTGTAAGATCTGGATTTAACAAAACAGTTTCATGTTGGTCTTTTAAGAAAGCACTAACTTCTGTGTAATCGAGGATGGAAATACCGTGTTCCTTAAACCGTTGAAAAGCAACTGCTGAAATACAATCTTTTCGAAGAAAAAGAAAACATTTGTCTATCGTGATCCATGCATAACTATAAAATAATGGAGTGCATGCAATGTCATCTCCACGCAAGTTAAAAAGCCATGCAATATCAGGAAGAGAGGATAAGAAAAATGCATTGGCATCAAGTTCTTTCATTTTTTCTCTGACACGTGCCAGTTTTGAATCAGTATGTTCTCCACTGTATTTGATATCATGACGGTAAATTGTGGATTTTGTGATCGCGGGGCGATCATCTTTGGCCCAGAGTTCTTCTACAAAACGAAGATCAAAACGAAAAGATGCACCATGCTGCTTCACTAGTTTTGCGATTTTTTTTCCGTAAGAAGCTGAGATCGTAAAGCCGTTTACCCCAAGTGTATCACCTTCCTGCAGGTGTTCTTTCAAAAATTCAAGAATCGTAGGAACACCGGAAACCCCTTGTTTCATCAATGTGATATCAGAAGAGATCTGTCCTTCGGCCTGCGTAAAATAACGTCCATCAGTCCAAAGCCATCCTTCTTCGCATCCAGCAAGAAAGGTACCGGCAGAACCAGTAAAACCAGAGATGTATTGTCTGCATTTAAAGTAATCATCTACGTATTCGGATTGATGTGGATCTTCACTTGGAACAAGATAATAAGAAACCTTTTGATTTTCCATTTGTTCACGAAGTTTCATAAAATTTAGATTCATGTCCAAAAACCTCCATTTTGTCATATTAAAATCCTGAAAATATATGTTTTATATGAGATTTCAGGATCGGTTTATGTTAATTATAGTAGATGAATAGGGATTCGTAAAGAAAAAGCAAATGTAAAAATATATGGTATTTTGTCAAAAAAGTTGAAAAAAATAAAAGAAATACGGTATAATCGGGATTGAACAAATATAAAAGTATAAAGGAGAAACTTATGAAGAATTTACTAGTTGCTCAGTCAGGAGGACCATCTGCAGCAATCAATGCGACGATCACAGGAGTGATCGATGCTGGAATTGAGAGTGGACGTGTGGGTCATGTTTATGGTGCTCTGAATGGAATTAAAGGTGTGCTGAACGAGAATTTTGTAAATCTCGATGAAGTATGTGACACAAAAGAAAAAAGAGATCTATTAGCGATCACACCGGCAGCGGCACTTGGTTCCTGTCGATGGAAACTGGGGAATCCCAAAGAAAATGCAGAAGAATTTGAAGAGATCATCCGTATTTTAAGAAAGAATGACATAGGATATTTTATATATACTGGTGGAAATGATTCTATGGACACCGTATATAAACTGTCTGTTTACTGTGAAGAACATAATATTGATGACATTAAGGTAATGGGAGCTCCAAAGACGATCGATAATGATCTTGGAGAGACTGACCATTGCCCTGGATTTGGTTCTGCAGCCAAATTTATCGCGACTGCGTTTACCGAGATTGCGTGTGATTGCTTTGTTTATGATGTCCCATCCGTAACGATCGTAGAAGTTATGGGAAGAAATGCAGGATGGTTGACTGCCGCATCTGCACTTGCAAGGATCGAAGGGCGAAAAGTTCCTCAGTTGATCTATCTTTGTGAGAAAGCATTCGATGAAGATCGATTTATTGAAGATGTAAATGAAGCATTAAAAAAAGAAAATAACATCATTATTGCGGTAAGTGAAGGTGTAAAAACTGCTGACGGAAATTACGTTGGAGAAGAAACAAAATCAGGAAAAGAAGATGTATTTGGACATAAATATCTTTCTGGTGTCGGTAAATATCTGGAAGGACTGGTAGGAGAGAAGATCGGATGTAAAGTCAGATCTGTAGAATTAAACATCCTTCAGAGATGTGCTGGATATATGTTAAGTGAGACTGATATCATGGAATCAAGAAATCTTGGAGCATTTGCAGCTGTCAGTGCGATTCGCGGAAAGAGTGGAAAAATGTCTGCAGTGCGAAGAATTTCAGATGATCCATATCAGGTAGAAATCGTACTTTCTGATCTGTCAAAGATTGCGAATTATGAAAAGAAAGTTCCGATGGAATGGATCAATGAAGAAGGGAATGATATTAAAGACGAATTACTGACATATTTAAAACCGTTGATCCAAGGTGAAGTACAGATTCCATATGAAAATGGAATTCCAAAACGATTTATTTTATAAAAGACAAGAAAGAATCCTGCTGTGCAGGATTCTTTCTATTTAAGTTCATATGGAATGTCAGGTCTTTTGTTTCTTGGTTTTACAGGCTTTTTTGACGATTGTGAGATGAAATAATGATTGATCTCTGCACCGATAAAAAGCATCATCATACAAAAATACAACCAGAACAAAGTTAACAAGATACTGGTCAATCCTCCGTACATAGTACTAAAGAAAGAAAAATTATCAAAATACATTGAAAAGAAAAATGATAATACAAACCATGCAGCAGAACTAAAAAATGCTCCAGGAAGGATCTGCTTTGTTTTGAAATTTTCACTCGGTAAAAAACGATACATAATGATAAAAACGACCATAAATGTAAAAAATGCAAGGAAAAAACGGATCGTTGCAAAAAATACATGTTTATTCTCGAGGACTGGTTCAAAGCGATATAACTGAATGAGCAGGGAATTACCAAATAATAAAAGAATCAGACCGAATAATACTGCGATCGCGAAAAGTCCAATATAAATACTTGAGATAAAACGCAAAACAAAATAGTTTCTCTTTTCAGGAATTTCATGAATCGTATTAAGTCCAGTCATCAAGGATAAGATCCCTTTGGATGCAGACCACAATAATGTAAGAATTGTGATCGACATATACGTAGTAGTAAGTTTTCCATTTAAAGATCGGATGATCGGGACTACCATACCACTGTACTTTGGTGGAAGATAGGTGCGAACCAGTTCGATCATATCATTCGGTGTGATCGGAAAATATCTTGTAAGACTAAGCAATACGATCATAAATGGAAAAAATGATAGGATCGTAAAGAATGCAGCCTGCGCAGAAAACGCTGTAACGTGGTCTTTCTGAGCTTTATCGATGACGGATCCAATCATAGAAATTAATTTTAACATAATATCATACCTCTTAATTGATATCTCATAATATCATAATTTGATTGATTATACAAGCATTCTAAAAGCAAAGGAATTGCGCCAAAAGAGAAAAAATATCTAAAACAGACAAAAAGACCTATTGCATAGTAAAGAAAATTGTGATATAGTTCCTAACGGAGTCAAAAAAGAATTATAATTATTTAAAAAAAATAAATAAATTATAAAATAATTCTTAAATATTCTATT
>OKSF01000649.1_pt1 | contig 32500 bp, 27 predicted proteins | sample 1606061 | NCBI WGS metagenome assembly OKSF01 (sample SAMEA3541567, study PRJEB24748) | human gut metagenome | biome: human gut; feature: human-associated habitat; material: faeces | place: China | collected 2012
AATGACCACCATCTGATGGTCTTTTTGTGATGTCCTTAATGGAATGGATATCCTCCACTATTCTTTTTCAACCTTATACTCCTTTGTTCTTTGAATTTTATTTAGGTTAAATCATAAGATTTAATTAGGTGTTTTTCGGTTCCTTTTTTAATAACAGTATGGCATCCTATCGTTGTTCCCATAGCACGCAATTTCCATTCTTCTTGGGTAGCGTTCAGTTTATCCAGTTCTTCCTGCCTCTTATCTTCATCTTCAATAGCTAATATTTCAGCTTTTTCCTTTTCGTAGACATTTTTAAACTGACACCATTTCTTAAAGAAATCCTGCATTGTAGGATTATCAAATGTCATTGCAATATTCTGATCTGAGGTCTCTGAGAGAGAAAGATTTACAGAGTCATCGATTGCAAATAGGATGGAGAGTACATCTCCAACTGTCTCAATATTGAAATCAAGAAAAACACTTACATTTAATCCCAGTGCAGTTGCTATCTTTTCTAACTGATCCGGTTTTGGATTCCGGATTTCAAGTTCATATTTTCTGATCGTTCCTACGTTAATGCCGGACAGCTCGGCTAACTGTATCTGACTGTATCCTCTAAATTCCCGGAACGCCCGGATTTTTTTACCTACCATAATGTGCTGCCTCCTTAATAATATTTGTGATTCTATTCTAGCACAAAAGTGAATGATGCGAAAGAGGTTGATTTTCGTAGAGCCTCAAAATGTAGAATGGAATATAAAAATAAAATTCGCAAAAGGTTATTGAAAAAGTCACAAAAGTGAATTATAGTATGAAACATCAAAAGAGTCACAAAAGTGACTGGAAAGGAGGACGCTATGAGAACTAATTATATGATGACTGTTGATGATGTCATGGAAGAATTAGATGTGAAACGCAGTAAGGCATATTCCATTCTGAAGCAGCTTAATGATGAACTGGCAAAGGAAGGATATGTTGCAGTTCGTGGGAAGATACCACGTCCTTACTGGGAAACAAAATTTTATGGATGCTCGGAGGGTTTAAGATGTCAGCTTACAAAGACAAAACACAGGGAACCTGGTATGTGAGCTTCCGTTATATTGACTGGACAGGAAAGAAAATACAGAAGCTGAAAAGAGGGTTCAAGACAAAGAAAGAAGCATTGAATTATGAAAAGGAATTCATAAGAAAAACTGCGGCGGATATGAAAATGGAGATGAACAGTTTTATTCAGGTCTATTTTGAAGATAAAAAGAATGAACTGAAAGAAAATTCAATCCGTAACAAGCAGCACATGATGAACAAGCATATTGTTCCGTATTTTGGAACAAGAAAAAAGAATGAGATCACACCGGCAGAGATTATCCAGTGGCAGAACACCATTCAGGAAAAAGGTTACAGCAAGACTTATGAGCGTATGATCCAGAATCAGTTAAATGCACTGTTTAATCATGCACAGAAAATTTACAATCTGAAGGAAAATCCATGTAAGAAAGTAAAAAAGATGGGGAAATCGGATGCAAATAAGCTGGAGTTCTGGACGAAAGCAGAATATGACAGATTTATCGCCGGGATTGAGCTGGGGAGTGAAGATTATCTGATATTTGAAATTCTGTTCTGGACAGGAATTAGGGAAGGAGAGCTTCTAGCATTGAGTCTTTCGGATTTTGATATGAGTGGAAATCTCCTGCATATCAATAAGACCTATAACCGGATCAAGAAAAGAGATGTGATTGATACTCCAAAAACAGAAAATTCGGTCCGTACTATTGATATTCCCAATTTTCTTAAGGAAGAGGTACAGGAGTATGCAAAGAAGCATTATGGATTTTATTTTTATCCTTTCTTTCGGACACCGCAGAAATTTACGAGAGAGCCATCAGAGTTTTTCCATTTTGCAGATACTTTTTTATCGTTCTCATCTTCTAAAGTAGCAAGTGCTTTTGCTTTCTCCTCAGTTGTGATGTCAAGATAGATCATCGTAGTCTGGAGCTGTTCATGGCCAAGCAAAAAGGAAATCTGTACGATATTCATTCCATCCTCCAGCCAGTGAGAAGCCTTCGAATGCCTGAATTGATGGGCATGGAGATCCAGTGGCACATCTCTGCAGTTTTCATGGGCTGCCTTTGCATACTTTTTCAGCATCTTGCTGATGGCAGGCTGAGTCATTTTTCCGTGACTTCCGGTGTTCCTCGAATAAAAAATATAGGCCTCCGGATCAGGTGTTTCCCCATGGAACTCTCTTAAGTACCTTGTTAAATGTGCAACAACTTTTGGCAACAGGTAAAGAGTGCGGATCTTGCTTCCTTTTCCGATAATGACAACGTATGCTTTTTCGGCGGATAGATGAAGTTGATCGTTCTTCATCGATAGTATCTCATCCAACCGGGCGGCAGTGCTGTATAAGAGGATGATGAATGCCAGATCCCTGCGTCCGCATTTGCTTGAAGGATCAGGCGCCTCCATTAATGCCTTTACCGCTTTCCGGGTCAGGCCCTCCACTTTCTTTTTCAGGCATTTCCTTCGGGGGATTTCGGATGCTTCCAGATAAAGATGCAGGTAAACAGCGTCACGCCCGCTGAGATATTTTAAAAATGCACGCAAGGTTGCCAGCCTGTTATTACAGCTATCCGGGCTGTTTTTTCTCGATTTTTGCAGCCAGGCAAGCCACTCTTCTATGACTGTATGGTGGAACACATCGGCACTGAGGCTGCCACATTGAACCTTTTTTTCTTCTTCGAGGTATGTCAGGTACAACGCCAGTGTATCCCGGTATGATTTCAATGTGTTCATGCTATCTGTTTTCTGAGAAAGGACATAGTTGTTCAGGAATTCTGAAATATACCCGGCAATCCGGATACTTTCCTTAGTAGGTTTCTTCATCCAGTGGCACCTCCGGTATCATCCACTCAGAACTGTTTTCTGTCTGCTCTTTTATGATCTCAGAAAGACCGGGAACAATGGAATAGTAGTATTTTGTGCTTTCGAGCGTTGTATGTCCCATACTCTTGCTCAGATATACAAGTTTGTCATGGAATTCAAAACCATAGCCTGTCCATTGGTTGAGGTTTGTTACAGCATAATGGTGGCGGAATTCGTAGGCGGTGGCGTGGGATGTATTGGCTTTGCGCCATAACAGGTTGAAATTTTTTGTTACCCATCCCCTGTTGAAATGGGAATTCCTTATGGAAGGGAAGAAATATTCCCTCTCCGGCACGATGCCGTTAATGGCTGCATCATATCTGCGCATGATCTCCAGCATGGAATCGTGCAAAACAATGTAGTGCTGGTCATGCCCCTTGGAATACTGGATATCCAGTATCCCTCTCCTCAGATCCACATTTTCCATGAGGAGTAGCCGGGCTTCATTTGTACGGATCCCACTGCTGTAAAGAAGCCTGAAAAACACAGGGACAGACATTTTTCTTATAATGGTTTCTTTCCTGCTGTTGATGACCGGTATGCTATCACATTCATGGAAAAACCGGATAAGTTCTTCCTCTGTAAAGGCATGCGGGAGGTATCTCCGCCTTTCTTTCCGGGGAATCTGCGGCGGCTGAACATTGGACAGGCCCCGCATGTTCAGAAAACGAACGAAGCTGTCTACCACATAGATCCTCGACCTGCAGGAGTTGTTGGTTTCCGTCCTCCGCTGACGGCACCAGCCATCAACCATTTCCTGTGTCAGTGCGGTAGCACACGGATCATTCGCGTGGCAGTAATGGTCAAACAGCATCAGGTTTTCCTTATAGGAAGAATCATTCCATCGCTGGGATGCCTGCCGGTACCTTATAAAGCTATGGATCTGTGGGGAAAGGAACGAACGGAATTCTTTCATATGGACAGCACCTCCTTTGCCAGGGGGAACTGCTCCACACTCAGGGCGCATTCCTTTAAATGTACAAAATCTGCCCTTAGATAAGGCTCAAGGGAATCGGGAGCTGTATGTCCGAGAGTCTGTGTGATCACAGACTGTGGTATATCATTTTCCAGCATAGAGGATGCCAGGTTATGCCGGAAGATGTGTGTCCCCTTCCTGTCTCCTGGATTCTGCCGCACTCCTGCAATCCGACAGATTTTTGTTACGATGTTTGCAATTTCCTGGGTAGACAATGGTGAAAAGGGATGTGTTTCTGTCAGGAACAGGCGGGGGCAGCCGGTATCCGGCCTTTCCGATTCCAGGTAATCATATATGGCATTCCCCACAACAGCAGAAAGCGGAAGTTCTAAGGGTACGGATGTTTTCTGCTGTGTAACCAGTATCCGTTCAGTTTCCCAGTCAATGGAATGAAAAGTAAGCCCGGCGATGTCACAACCCCGAAGTCCCGTAAAAAGGAGCAGGAAGAGAATCGCCCGATTACGTGCAGAAACTTCGCCTTTTTCTGCTGCTTCCCGTAGAAGCCTGACCTCATCCTGCGTAAGATATTGGATATTTTTTCTGTTTTCTCTTAGCACAAGCAGGAAACTGAGCACCTTCCGACATTGTGCTGCTTTCCAGTTAAGCCCTGCCTTGAACACTGCTGCAATGTTTTTCTTGTAAGAACAGCTTCTTTGCAAAGAACCATCTTCTGCGAGAAAGAATGACAGGACATCCTCTTCCGTTATTGCATCCAGACACTGGGCACCCCGCAGCTGCATCTGATGTAAAAAAGATGCTGTATTGAGTGCTTCACTCCGTATGGTCGATTCCTTCTTTCCCCGTTTTTTCTCATATATACGGTAAAAATCAATCAATTCTCTGAATTCGGAACAAAGCAGATGATAGGATCCCCTCTCAAACAAGGTATGTCGGCTTCTGCCATCAGGCATGCGACCGAAGTCATCAAACTGCTCCAACGCCCCGATGATAGTTCTTTTGTTTCGCAGATAGTCTTTAGAATGCGGGGCTTTTAAGTAATCAAGGTAAACATCCCGATAGGACTGCCAGTCGTGGCTGTCTGCTTTAGCCAGTATACGGTTGATCTCCTCCCTGAACCGGCGTATGTAAGTACTGGAATAACCATTGTTTTCCATGAAGGAAAGAAGCTCTTCATGGTGCTCTTTTAAGTTTTGTAAATCCATGGTATGACCTCCCTTTTTTGTTATAAGGGAATCATACACCAAAAATAAAATCCAAACCTTTTCAGATGCTATTTATTGCATTTCCTGCATCATCTGCAAAAGGTTTGGATTTTATTTAAGTTTGGACATCGAAAGTCATGAATGCGAGGTCCTTTTCCGGTGTGGGAGATACCAGCCAGCTCCAGATATCGTCTGAAGTTTTTATATACATTCCCCAAGGTCATTGGGTTCCCCGGAAGTATCATAAAGAAATATTCGTCATCGGGTGAAGTGGCATGGATTTTTTCTTTTAGTTCCTTACACTTAATTATAAGCAAAGGATGGATTGGAATAAGCCTTTCTTTATGGTTTTTAGCTTCGTGGACATTGATATATCCTTCTTCGAGATTGATATCACGTATTCTGGCAAGACGCAGTTCCGAAACACGCATTCCACTGGTGTAAAGGATTCGGAAAAAGACCGGTATAACATCACTGCGGTATGGGCAGGAATAAGGCACAGATTTGCTTTTATCAACTGCATCAAAAAAGCTCTGAAGTTCCTCATCTGTATAGATATGTGCATCATATCTTACCCGCTTTTTTGTGATTCCCTTGGGTGGAATATATGCCGGAATACCTATATCGTTGAGATATCTGCAGAAAACACGCATGATACTGATGCGGCTTGCCTGATTCGTAGTGGTTTCGTAAGTCCTTTCTCTGCACCATAGATCACACAGCTCTTTGGTGATACATTTTTCAGAAAGGTTGTTTTTAAATAAAAAAGCGTCAATGCGCCGCAGGGAACCTGCCTCTGATTTATAAGAGAATCCAAGCGCACGTTTTAATTCTATAAGATCATGGATCTCCTTTTGAAAAATGCTGTTATAGACCTCTTTATTCATGGCAGAAATCCTCCGGTGAAAGCACACATTCAGCCAGTTTCTTCAGATCTGTCTTCAGATAAACAGCCGTCACATCGGAAGCGGAATGCCCAAGGATATCTGTAATGATCGGAAGCGGTATTTCCATTTCCAGAAGCATGGAACCGGCGGAATGTCTTAAAGAATGAAATCCGGAATGTTTTTTTGTACGCTGATCGATACCTGCTTTCCTCATATATCTTACAAGCTGTTGTTGCATATGGTTTTCGTTACCGATAGGATCAAATGGCGGCATATGTTTCAGGAACACATGGTCTGTTTCATAATACTGGGGGCGTCCATTTTTGATATAATCGATTACCGCCCAGCCGACCGCATCAGGCATTGGAAGAGTCAACGGTTTATGTGTTTTGTGCTGTATGAGTGACAACTTTTTATTTTCCCAGTTAAAGTTGTGGAAACGCAGATTTTTGATATCTCCAATTCGAAGACCAAGAATACACGCAAGAAGAATCATAGCATAATCACGTTTTCCGATGGGGCTGTTCCTGTCAATAGCCGAAAGCATTGCTTTGAGTTCATCGAGTTTCCATGCGGAAGGTATTTTAGCGCTTTTGGAGACAGCTGGCATATGGATCTTCACAGCATAATCAGCCGAAAGCATTCCTGTTGAATAGAGAAATCGGAGGAAATGTCTGATTCCACAAACATTCTGTTCTATGGTCTTAAAGCTGTATCCGGCCAGTGTTTTCAGATAAGAATTACAGGTATCCATTGTGATATTCATTGTAGATTCAATCTTGCGCTGCTGAAGATAATCCATAAAAACTAGAGAAATACCTTTATAATGTTCTATCGTACTCATAGACAGATCCGTTGAATCCAGGCACTTCGAATAATCCGCAGATACATCCGAATAGTATGCATTCAGCATAATGGGATTTTTAGATGCATAGTATCTTCTGGTAAGCACCTGATGGAGACGGTAATCTTCCAGCATATGTACAACACGGAGCAATTGTACTCTTTGTTGTGAAAGTGTTCCATCATTGTACTTTGTGATGAAGCCGTATTGGTTCTCGAGATATTTAAGCCCTCGTTCCATGTCATAATCGGTATTTCCGCATTCTTCAGTAAGAAAGCTTTGGATTTTACTCCATTCTCTTTCATAAAAATGGATGGTCGCAGGAGTATAGTTATTTTCCTGCAACAGTTGTTTTAATCCTTCTGTAATCATTTCAAAATTCATGAGTTTTTGACTCCTTTCTGTTTGATGATTACAGAATAACAGAGTTTGCGTTTTACCGGCATTATGCCGAGTTGAATTTTTTGAATGTCTGTATTTATGGCAGAATATCAGCATTAACTCGGCATAACATCTATCTCGTCATAAGGTGGAAATCTATCACCATTGCTGGCAAATGTCTACCTCAATGAGTTCGACCAGGAGTTCCTGAAAAGAGGTGTTCCATGCATAAGATATGCAGATGACATCGTGCTTCTTGCAAAGAGCGGACGAGCATCAGAGAGACTCTTGGAAAGCAGTACAAAATATCTTGAGGAGAGGCTGAAACTTACAGTCAACCGAGAAAAGAGCCGTACTGTCAGCGTGTTTGCAATCCGAAATTTTAAATTCCTTGGCTTTGCATTGGGAAGGAACGGGAAAGGCACTTATGTCCGAGTTCATTCGAAGTCATGGAAGAAGTTTAAGTCCAGATTGAAGGAGTTATCTTCCCGTAAGCGATGTCAGTCAATCAAGCCAAGCCTTGAGAAAATCAAAGTATATGCAAGAGGATGGCTTAACTACTACGGAATTGCAAGCATGAAGAACAACATAGATGATATCAACGGATGGCTCTATCACAGAATACGCATGTGCATATGGAAACAGTGGAAGAAACCTAGAACGAAATATAAAAATCTAGTCAAGCTGGGAATCCCAGAACACTATGCGGCAACAACAGCAAACAGTCGCAGAAAGTATTGGTATATCAGCAATAACAAAGCTGTGATTTGGGCGCTGAATAAAGAAAGACTGATAAACAGTGGCTTTTACGATTTAGCCACAGCCTATCAGTCTGTGCACGTCAACTATTGAAAGCGCCGTATACCGAACGGTACGTACGGTGCTGTGAGAGGACGGCGGTTAGTCACCGCCTCCTACTCGATTCATGGACATAATTTCTACAGTATCTAAGCCACTTCGCTATTCGCTCCTGCAAGAGTACGTGTGCGCCACCGGTGCCCGGGGCTTACGTCCCTTACGCTGTGGTAGATATGCGCGTACGTGTGCGCCATCGCTACGCTCGGCTTACGTTCGCTGCATTGTGACAGAATGTTGGTTAATGTTGTTCAAATCAGTTCAAAGTACTAGACAAATTCCCTAAAATATTAGATAATGTATATAAATAATTTTACTTTTGCACCGCATAGGAATTCTTCAAAATTGATGGTTTATATGTTGATTTATCATAGTATACACATCGGTTTATGATTATGAGATATAATACACATTGAGCGGATGCAGCATAGGAGGTCGGCATGAAGAAGAAAAAAATAGTTATTGCACTCGGACATGATGCTCTTGGAACAACTCTTCCGGAGCAGCACGAGGCTACAAAGCATACAGCAAAGGCAGTTGCAGATTTTATCAGGGACGATTATGAGGTTGTTATCACACACAGCAACGGACCGCAGGTGGGCATGATTCACACCGCTATGTCTGAGTTTTGCAGGATTTATCCTGAGTATACAGCTACACCTACAGCTGTCTGCTCTGCAATGAGCCAGGGCTATATAGGATATGATTTACAGAATGCTATCCGTACAGAGCTTCTTGGCAGAGGAATTTACAAGACTGTTTCTACAATACTTACACAGGTGGTTGTTGACCCGTATGATGAGGCTTTTTATCATCCGACAAAGATCATCGGCCGTGTTATGACAGAGGCTGAGGCTGAGGAAGAGGAGAAGAAGGGCAACCATGTGACACAGGTCGAGGGAGGCTACAGAAGAGTTGTGGCGGCTCCAAAGCCTGTTGATATAGTGGAAAAGGATGCTATTAAGGCTCTTGTTGATGCGGATCAGGTTGTTATCGCATGCGGTGGCGGCGGAATTCCTGTTTTAGCACAGGATAATAAGCTTCAGGGCGCAAGCGCTGTTATCGAGAAGGATCTTGCAGCCGGAAAGCTTGCAGATACTCTTGATGCCGACAGACTTGTTATACTTACAAGCGTTGACAAGGTCTGCCTGAACTATGGCAAGGATGATGAGAAGCCACTTGATACCATGACTGTCGATGAGGCAAAGAAGTACCTTGCAGCAGGCGAGTTTGATGAGGGTACTATGGCTCCAAAGATTGAGGCGGCTATCGACTTTATCGGTGACTCTGCCATCCGTTCAGTGCTTATCACAAAGCTCAACAAAGAGGGCAAGACAGTTTCAGGTGGTATGGGCACTTTAATTACAAAGTAGAGCTTAATTGTTATAATTCACATATATCCCACACGTCTATATGCATTTTGCAGAGCAGATGTGTGGGTAGTTTTATAAAAACATCGTGCGGTTTTGCGAATGTGCGTGGGTGGTTCTGAAGAGTTGAAAACAAGGTAACTATTCAGAACCCCCGAGAACAAGAAAAGTAAGATAGAAGGTAACACAAAATGAGTGAGAAAAGGCTTCAAAAGAGAGATGAAATCTCAGACGAGTACAAATGGAAGCTTGAGGATATGTATGAGACAGATGAGCTGTGGGAGGCTGAGTGTGAAAAAGCGTCACAGCTTGCAGAAAAGCTCTCGGGCTTTAAGGGACATCTGGCAGACAGTGCAGCAACGCTGCTTGATTTTTTTAAGAAGCAGGATGAGCTGTCTTATTATTTGGAGCGTATAGTGGTCTATGCGAATGAGCGCTCACATCAGGACACTGCTGTGTCGAAATATCAGGCATATGTGTCAAAGGCTGAGACACTGACTGTTCAGGCATCAGGTGCGCTGGCATTTGCGAGTCCGGAGATTTTGCAGATAGATGATAAAAGGCTTGAGAGCTTTTTCAGTGAGAGTAATGAGCTTATGCACTATAAGCGTGCGATTGATGAGATAATGCGTCAGAAAGCGCATACTTTATCGGCTGCAGAGGAGAATATCCTGGCGCAGTGCGGTGAGATGGCTGCAGCACCGGAGAATATATTCAGCATGTTCAACAACGCGGATATCAAATTCCCGTATATCACTGATGTTGAGGAAAATAAAATCCGTATCACGCACGGCAATTTCATAGACTTTTTAAGCAGCAAGGACAGAAGCCTGCGCAAGCAGGTGTTCCGCGGAGTGTATGATTCGTACAAGAAGTGGAGCAATACTGTTTCCATGATGTACATCAGCAAGCTGAAAAATGACACTTTTTATGCAAGGGTAAGAAAATATGACAGCGCAAGGGCCATGTATTTATCCGATGGCGATATTCCTGAGAGTGTATATGACAATCTGATTGAGACGGTTCACGCACATCTGCCGGCTCTGCACAGGTACATGGCGCTTAGGAAGAAGCTTTTAGGTGTGGAGCATCTGCATATGTATGATTTGTTTGCACCGATTGTGGACAATGTACAGACCACCTACACCTATGATGAGGCGAAAAAGCTTGTGGCAAAGGCGCTTGAGCCTATGGGCGATGAGTATGTCAGCACACTTAAGTCTGGCATGGAGAGTGGCTGGATAGATGTATATGAGAATGAGAACAAGAGAAGTGGTGCGTATTCATGGGGCGCTTACGGCACTCATCCGTATGTGCTTTTGAACTATGCCGACAATCTGGACAGTGTGTTTACGCTGGCTCATGAGATGGGACATGCGATGCATACATACTATTCAAATGAGCATCAGAGCATCACCTACGCGGGATACCTGATTTTTGTGGCAGAGGTTGCATCCACCTGCAATGAGTCGCTTCTCATGCACTATATGCTTGAGCATTGTGAGGATGAGAATGAGAGAAAATATCTCATGACACATTTTCTGGACGGCTTCAGGACGACACTTTTCAGGCAGGCGCAGTTTGCAGAGTTTGAGCATATAGCTCACCGGAAAATGCAAAAGGGCGAGCCGGTTACCAAGGATGTGCTAAATGAGCTATGGCATGAGCTGAATGTGCAGTACTACGGACCGGATATGCGCGTGGATGATGAGATATCATATGAGTGGATGCGCATACCGCATTTTTACACACCGTACTATGTATATCAGTACTCGACAGGCTATTCGGCAGCAGTTGCTTTTTCAAAAAAGATACTTGAGGAGGGAAAGCCTGCTGTGGATAAGTATATAGGAAATTTCCTGTGCGGTGGATGCTCGAAGAATCCAATCGAGCTGCTAAAGAGTGCCGGTGTTGATATGAGCACACCAAAGCCTGTGGATGATGCACTCAATGTATTTGAGGATTATCTGAAGCAGTTTGAGACAGCAACTAAGTAAGGAGAAACATTTTTATGGAAAGAATTAAAAGCTTTACAATTAATCATAATATTCTTAAACCTGGATTTTATATTTCAAGAAAAGACGGAGAAATCGTTACATATGACCTTCGTACAAGAAAACCTAATGCAGGAGATTATATGTCCAATTCAGCTATGCACTCAGTGGAGCATATGTTTGCAACATGTGTGAGAAACTCTGAGATTGCAGATGATGTGGTATATTTTGGACCGATGGGCTGTCAGACAGGCTTCTATCTCGTTGTGAGGGATGTCGAGCCGGGGAAGGTTTTTGAAATCACCAAAGAGGTCTTAAAACAGATACTTGAGTATGATGGACCGGTATTTGGTGCATCAGCCATAGAGTGCGGACATTACGAGAATCTGTCACTTGACGAGGCAAAGAAGGAGTGCCGTGCATATCTTAATGTGCTTGAGAGCCAGACAAATATGGAGTTTACTTATCCACAGTAAACGAGGACTAAAAATATAATAGCAAGATAGCAGGAATGGAGAAATAAAATGACAATAGGTGTAATTGGTGCAATGCAGATGGAGGTCGATGACTTAAAGGCTCAGATGACAGACACACAGACAGAGGTTTACAGCGGAGTGGAGTTTGTTGAGGGTAAAATCGGTGATCAGTATGTAGTTGCGGCAAAATGCGGAATAGGAAAGGTATTTGCGGCAATATGTGCAGAGGCCATGATTTTGAAATATGATGTAGATATGATTGTCAATATCGGAGTGGCAGGAACTTTGACAAAGGACTTAAATGTGCTTGACGTGGCAGTAGCCACAAACGTGCTGCAGCACGATATGGATACATCGCCAATTGGAGATCCGAAGGGACTTCTCTCAGGCATCAATATGATTCTGCTTCCGGCAGATACAAAAATGGTGGAGCTTATGTGCTCATGCTTAGCTGACAGGAATATCCACTACAAAAAGGGCAATATCGCAACAGGAGATCAGTTTATTGCCACAAAGGAGCAGAAGGATTATATTTCGAATACCTTTGATGCAATCGCAGCAGAGATGGAGGGAGGCAGCATCGGTCATGTGTGCTATGTGAACAAGGTGCCATTTGCCATTCTTCGCTCAATATCAGACGGCGATGGCGGCGAGACAGACTACCAGACCTTTGCGGAGAAGGCTGCGCATCAGTCGATTGAGGTAGTGCTTGAGTTTATCGGAAGGGCAGAAGAACTGAAATAGAGTTATTTCATTATTCATAATTTGTGATAATAAAGAATAGTATATAGCATGAGTGAATACAGAGCATACATGCAAAATACAAAACTACATAATGGGACAAAACGAAAGAAACGCCGACACAGATTCCTTTTTGGAGTGCTGCTGTCGGCGCTTCTTATTACAGGCGCTTTATATGGCAGAGAGTATGACATATCACAGCTGAAAAATATAGAGGTGATGGAGACACTTAGCAGTGCTGTGAGTCAGTTCGGGGACAGAAAGCTGCCTGTATATTCGGTTCAGACAACAGAAAAAAAGATAGCCCTTTCATTTGACTGTGCCTGGGGAGCAGAGGATTTTGACAGTATGATGGAGACACTTGACAAGCACAACGTAAAGGCTACATTTTTTATGACAGGAGGATTTGTGAGTGATAATCCTGAATGTGTAAAGACGCTGGTTGAAAAAGGGCATGAGCCCGGAAATCACAGTGAGCACCACTATGATATGGCAACAATCACGGCAGGCGAGATGAAGACGGAGATAATGGATGTGCACAAAAAGGTCAAGGAGCTGACCGGAAAGGATATGAAGGTATTCAGACCGCCATACGGCTCGTACAACAATGAACTGATTGACACAGTGTATGGCTGTGACTATTATCCAATCCAGTGGGATGTGGATTCACTCGACTGGAAAAACTATGGTATGCAAAACATTATAGATACAGTGTGCAATCACAAAAGCCTGGATTGTGGCTCGATAATACTCTGCCATCTTGGCGCCAAATACACCTCGCAGGCACTCGATGAGATGCTCACGAAGCTGCAGGACATGGGCTATGAGATAGTTCCGGTATCAAAGCTGATCATGACTGAAGGCTATCATATGGATGCAAACGGTATGCAGATCAAGGACTGAGCAATTTCATAAATCAATATTTTAGTCAATATTTAGTCAATAATTTAGCCCCTTACGATATTGTTATTTACAGACAAGTGTGTTAAACTAAAACTATATTTTAAAGAAGCTGTGAGACAGCTATGGGGGTAAATTATATGACAGATACAGGTTTTTTAGTAGCATTCTTTATAGTTATTTTTTTAGTTATCATCTTTGCACTTGTCGCTGTAATCGGAGCTGTTACAAGTGCTGTTGCAGGTATCAATGATGATGAGGATGAGACAGAGGAAGAGGGCATCTGAAGCTGAAATAAATAAAAGATATTAAAAGACATTTAAGGACATCGAATTATATTAATCGTATAATTGGGTGTCTTTTTATTGTCAAAAACTCTTAAAAAAGTATAAACCAATTGAGTTGCAATCCGCCACATTGTATAATAAAAGTATAACAGCGAATTAAATTTATTGTGAAAATCGTAGTAATCACAATGTCTATCAAACTAAGGCAGGATATTATCAAGGAAAAGAAGAAGGAGGGGTCAGATGATATCAAGATATAGTGTAAAAAAGCCTTTTACTGTACTTGTAGGAGTACTGCTGGTAATAGTACTCGGTGTTGTATCACTTGGCAGGATGACGACAGATCTGCTGCCGGATATGAGCTTTCAGTATGCACTTATAGTGACAACAGATATGGGAGCAAGTCCACAGGAGGTGGAGAGCGATGTCACCGCGCCGCTTGAAGCAGCTATGGCAACTACGTCCAATATCAAAAACGTAAGCTCAATGTCATATAACAGCTATTCTCTGGTGACATGCGAGTATGAGCAGAATGCCAACATGGATTCTGTAGTGATAGAGATGCAGCAGAAAATAGATCAGGTCAAGGCTGGCTGGAAGGATGGAGTGGGTACTCCGACCATTATGAAGATAAATCCGGACATGCTTCCAATCATGATGACTGCTGTGGATATGGATGGGAAAAGCAAGTCGGAAATCACCGACTTTGTGGAAAACACACTTAAGCCTGCAATTGAGAGTACGGAGGGAGTCGCATCAGTGACTGCGACAGGTGAGCTCACCGAGCAGATACAGGTCACGATGAATCAGGCCAAGATAGATGCGCTCAATGAGAAAATAAATAATGCCGTTTCAAAGAAATTTGACGATGCAAAAAGTCAGATGGATGATGCAAGCGCAAAGATAGAGAGCGGACAAAACGCGATCACATCTGCATCGGATCAGATGAGCGCGGGAGTGGATACGCTAAAGGAGCAAAAGGCAAAGCTTGCAGAGCAGAAGACTCAGCTAGAGAGTACTCTTGCAAGCTTAAATGAGCAGAAAAGCCAGCTTGAAACAATTCAGTCAGCTCTTTCAGACTTCATGAATAGTGATACATATACAAAGACAATTCCGTCACTCAAAGAGGGCGCAAATGCACCGGGTGAAGCGGGCACAGCACTTAAAGCACAGCTTGAGCAGGTTGATAAGCAGATTGCAACACAGTTTTCAGGTCTCTCGGCGCTTGGAATCACCGTAAACACAGCAGATGATCTGCCTGCGGCAGCGTCAGCGATAGCACAGACTCTCATTCAGGTGAATACAGGTATAGAGCAGTGCCAAAGCGGGCTTGACCAGATAGCACAAGGAGAGACAGCACTTTTAGATGCCTATGATAATCTAAACAGTCAGGCAGCTATAAGCTCTATAAGCATAGGACAGCAGTCGGCACAGCTTGCAACAGCAGCGGCATCTCTTGACAGTTCAAAGAAGGAGCTTGAAAAGAGTAAGGATGAAGCACTTGACAAGTCAAACTTAAATGCAGTTTTAACAATTGACTCACTCTCGCAGCTGCTCGTCGCACAGAACTTTGATATGCCTGCAGGCTATGTAAATGATTCAAATGGCACGCAGTACATAGTACAGGTGGGAGATGAGATAAAATCAATTGATGATTTAACAAATCTAGTGCTTATGGATATGAAGCTTGATGGAATAGCTCCTATTCATGTCGGTGATGTGGCAGATGTTGAGATGACTGACAACTCGGATGAGACATATGCGATAGTCAACGGTAATCCCGGAATAATGCTCTCCATGGAGAAGCAGACCGGCTACTCTACAGGAGACGTCACAGACCGTCTTTTAGACAAGCTTGATTCGCTGGAAAAGGAAAATGACGGATTACACACCACAGTGCTTATGAACCAGGGCGTATACATCGACATGGTTGTAAAAAGTGTGATGCAGAATATGATAGTGGGAGCAATACTTGCCATTTTCGTATTGCTTTTGTTCTTAAAGGATATAAAGCCAACACTTGTTATCGCAGCATCTATACCGCTATCGGTTATTGTGGCAGTGGTGCTTATGTATTTTACGGATATCACCTTAAATATCATTTCAATGTCGGGACTTGTGCTTGGAATAGGAATGCTGGTGGATAATTCAATTGTAGTAATCGAGAATATCTACAGATTAAGGGGAGAAGGATATTCGGTAAAGAAGGCGGCTGTTGAGGGTGCAAATCAGGTGGCAGGAGCCATTTTTGCCTCTACACTTACCACGGTAAGTGTGTACGCGCCAATCATTTTTACTGATGGAATCACGAGACAGCTCTTTGTAGATTTGGCACTTACGGTAGCGTTTACTCTTATGGCATCTCTTGTAGTGGCACTCACATTTGTACCGGCAATTGCTTCAGGCATGCTCAAAAAGACGAAGGATATAAAGCATCAATGGTTTGAACGTTTTAAGAACTGGTATGGAAATGTGCTCGGCACATGTCTTAGATTTAAGCCGGTGGTATTTATTGCGGCAGTAGTGCTTTTAGTCGGCAGTGGCGCACTTTGCATGTCAAGGGGAATGACATTTATGGATATGGACATGGAGTCAAATCAGATTTCACTTACCATAGAGGCAAAGGATGACGAAAAGCTCGACTTCAAGCAGCTTACAGAACTGTCTGATAAGGTCATGGACAAAATATCTGATATAAAGGGCATAGACACAATAGGAGCTACAGCAGGCGGCAGCTCTACCATGAACCTGATGAACTCAGGAAGCGACAGTGTGAGCATGTATATATTGCTTGATGAGAAGTCGGATGTTTCATCGGATAAGGTAATAGATGAAATTGAAAAACGCACAAAGAATCTGGGCTGCAAGGTAACAGCATCTTCACAGGCTATGGACTCATCAGAGTTTTTCGGAAGTGGTCTCTCTGTCAGGATTAAGGGTAATGATATAGACAAGCTGCAGAAGCTTGCAGGTGATGTGGCAGATATCCTTAAGGACACAAAGGGCGTGACAGATATAGATGACGGTCTTGGCGATACAACCAATGAGCTTAAGATAACTGTTGATAAGGAAAAAGCAGCAAAGTATGGCTATACGGTGGCTCAGGTATACCAGCTCGTATCCGGTGAGATATCATCTCAAAAGAGCGCAACAACCATTACGACTGACATAAAGGACTATGAGGTATACTTACAATCCGCAGAGCAGTCTGATGTGACTGTGGACGACATCAAAAACCTTACATTTATCTATAAGGATAATGATGACAGTGAAAAGGAGATTCCGCTCAGTGATATCTGCACTATTTCGCAGGAACAGACACTAAGTACCATTCATCGAGATGCTCAGACAAGATATATTACAGTATCAGGTGCGGTTGATGAAAACCATAATGTAACATTACTAAGCAATAAAATTAAATCAAAAATTGATAAACTTAGCATTCCTGATGGCTATTCAATAGACATGGAGGGCGAGGATGAGACAATAAATGAGTCAATGAGTCAGCTTGTACTTATGCTTGTGCTTGCAGTGATATTTATCTATCTTATCATGGTGGCGCAGTTCCAGTCATTGCTTTCACCGTTTATTATCATGTTCTGTATACCTCTTGCGTTTACAGGAGGATTTATAGCTCTTTTCATCACGGGAAATGAGCTCGGAATCATTTCAATGCTTGGCTTTATCATGCTGGCAGGCCTCATTGTAAATAATGGAATCGTGCTCATTGATTACATCAATCAGGCCAGGAGAGAGGGCATGAGCAAGCATGAGGCAATCATAGACGCAGGCCGTACAAGGCTTCGTCCAATACTGATGACAGCGATGACCACCATACTCGCAATGTTTACATCGGCGATAGGTATCGGAGATGGCTCAGATATGATAAAGCCGATGGCAATCGCAATAATAGGAGGTCTCGTATACGGAACCATCCTTACGCTTATAGTAATTCCATGTATCTATGATGCGTTCAACAAAGAGAAGAGCATGGTAGAGGAAGAGCTGTAGCAAGTAGATAATAATAGCTGACATATAAGGATAGAGCTGTACAATCACAGGATTAACTAAAAAACCGCTCGGAACGCAAAAAAAGTTCCGGGTGGTTTTTTATAATAAAAAGTAGTTTTATCTGCTTATTTTTTATGGCTATTGCATATTGCACAAAAAATGATTAATAAATTTAAACAAATAGCTGAAAATGCTTTTGCAACGTTATATACTATTGAAAAGTCAATGCTATAGTAATATAATACAAACAGAAGCCAAGAGAAAAACATAACGGCTTATATTTTTTATAACAATTAATTAACAAATTTAACTAACTATCAAGGAGGAAGCAATCATGAAGTATTTTCTGGACAGTGCAAAAATCGAAGAAATCAAGGAGGCCTACCATACATTTGGTATTGATGGAGTGACAACAAATCCACGCCACATAATGGTAAGCGGAAAGCCTTTCCTTACTGTAATCAGTGAGATGGCAGACTGGGTTAAGGCGGAAGGAATCGAGGGATACGAGAAATTCCCTATTTCGGTTGAAATCAACCCACACCTTGATGATGCAGATGAGATGGTAGCAGAGGCAAGAAAGATTTCAGCTATCTGCAGCAACTTTGTTATCAAGATTCCGTGCACAGAGGCCGGTATTCAGGCAGCAAGAAGACTCGAGGCAGAGGGAATCAGAACAAATGTGACACTCGTATTCTCACCAGCACAGGCTATTCTGCCGGCAAAGAATAATTCGCTTTTTGTTTCACCTTTCATCGGCTGGAAAGAGGCAAATGGAGAGGATTGTAAAGCGTACATTCAGGCTATTTCAGATATCTATGACAATTACGGATATAAGGGAAAGACACAGATTATCTGTGCGGCTATCCGTACACCTAAGCAGATTGTAGACTGTGCGGTTGCAGGAGCAGATATCGTTACAACAGGCCTTGCAGTATACAAGGACAGTATCAAACATGCATATACCAGACAGGGACTTGAGACATTCCAGAATGCATGGGATAATACAGTTACAGAATAGATGAAACAGGGAGGTGCTTGTAAGCAATGAAAATTGGATTTGTAGGACTCGGAATCATGGGGGAGTCCATGAGTGAGAATATAGTGAAGAAGCATGATGATGAGGTATATGTATTTGATTTCGTAAAGGAGAAGGTAGAGCTACTGGAGAGCAAGGGTGCAATCGGCTGCAGCAGTTCGCTCGAGCTAGCAGAAAAATCAGATGTAATTATATCAATGGTTCCAAAGTCAGAGCATTCGATGGCTGTTTATAAGGAGGTTTTACCGGCACTTGATGATACAAAGCTCTGTATTGATATGAGCACGATAGATCCATCTGTTTCTGTGGAGATTTCTGAAATGGTAAAGAAGACGGGCGCAGAGTTTGTGGACGCACCGGTTGTTAAATCGAAGCCTGCTGCTATTGCAGGAAAGCTCGGAATATATGTCGGTGGAGATGAAAAAGCATGTGATAAGGCTATGCCGATTCTTTCCTATATGGGAGAAAATATCATCAGGATGGGTGGAAACGGAAAAGGTCTGGTCATGAAAATCTGCCATAACGCGCTTGTATCACAGATTCAAAATGGTGTAAATGAGACACTGACACTTGCAAGGGCATATGGAATAGATATAGAAAGCTATACTACAGCTATCTCATATGGCGGTGGACAGAACTTTTATCTGGATTCCAAAAATGTGCCAATCAAAAATGAGGATTACACCACTGCCTTTTCGATTGAAAACATGTACAAGGATGTGAATATCTGCATGAATATGGCAAAGGAGAGTGGATTAAAGCTTCAAGGAGAAAACGTTGCAAAGCAGGTATATGACAAGGCAATGGAACTTGGCTTTGGAAAAGAAGATTTCTGCGCTACTATAAAGGCTGTCAAGGCAATGCAAAGATAAGTGGGGGAAATATGTTAAAACATTTGAATGAAAAAAATTCTGTGACTATATACAGTGTCACTGATCCATGTTTTGAAACCTACGGGAGGGTGATTTCAAATATCAATTGCAACGAACTTATCTCATTTATGGAACAAAATACTGTAATTCCTGAGAAAGGAAATATATATGTGGCTTCAGTAGAAGAGCTTGAACGTACACATATAGCAGAGTTTTTTAAAAATCGTATATATGGAGAGATGCCTATACAGATAGGCTACTGTAATGGCAGAAACACCACATACAATGGTTTTGAGTACCATAAGGGCAGCGAAATCAATATAGCGGTAACTGACTTTATGCTGGTGCTGGGACATACCTGGGAGATAAAAGACAATACATACCGTATTGAAGATGCAAAGGTATTTTTTGTGGAAAAGGGTACAGCAATAGAGATGTACCAGACGACACTTCATCTATCACCATGCAGGGTGTCAGATATTGGATTTAAGGATGTTGTGATTCTTCCAAGGGGAACCAATACACCACTTAATAATGGAGGGACAGATGAAGCTGCTATAGGAGAAGAGAGACTGCTTTTGCAAAGAAATAAGTGGGTAATAGCACATCCCGATAGAGAACCATTGATAAAACAAGGGGCATATCCTGGATTGCTTGGAGAGAATAAGGAACTTTATTATTAAAAAAACCACGTGACCGAAAGACTGAATACTGGACATATTACTGTACTTTCGGTTGCGTGGGAAATAATTTTCAGAAAAAGTATATCATGTGAGAGATTGAATGTGAATAGTTAGTTTCAACAAATCGATGTATATTTTTTCTATTAAATTGGAGGATTTTATGGAGCATTTAGTATTTACTTTGGTGACATTTGTGCTTTTCACAGCACTGGTTGGAATTATTTCAGGAAAGATAGTGAAGAATAGCGATGACCAGAAAACGGCAAAGGGTTATTTCCTTGCCGGAAATGGACTTGGAGGTTTTTTCATTGCAGGCTCAATGCTGCTTACGAATCTGTCGGCAGAAAATCTGGTAGGTTTGTCGGGACAGTCATATGCAGCTAATATGTCAGGCATGGCATGGGAAGCAACAGCGGTTATAGCCACAATTATTATGGCTTTTGTGTTTTTGCCGATGTATCTTAGAAAAGGATATACAACGCTGCCGGAGTTTATGGAGGAGAGGTATGGCGTTGGTGTACGCCGTATGGTTTCTATCCTATTTCTTATTGGATATTTAGTAATCGGAATTCCTGTATGTCTGTACGCAGGCGCTATAGCATTTGAGCAGATTTTTGATTTTGCTACAGTATTTGGAATCAGCGAGGGTATGGCACTTACAATTCTTATAGTGCTTGTAGGTATTATTGGTGCACTATATGCCGTACTTGGAGGTATGAGAGCAGTAGCTGTATCAGACACAATCAATGGAATTTTACTTGTTTTAGGCTCAGTGCTTGTAGTCGTATTTGGTTTTATAGCTGTTGGAAAATTAAGCGGAGGTGGATTTATTGTCGGTGTGAAGGATGTTATTACATCTGAACCGGCAAAGCTCAATGCGATTGGTGGAAAAAATGATCCTGTACCATTTGCATGTATTTTTACAGGTATGCTGCTTGCAAATCTGTTTTACTGGGGTACTAACCAAGTACTTATTCAGAGAGCACTTGGTGCTGAAAACTTAAAGGAAGGACAAAAGGGAGTTTTACTTTCAGGCTTTTTAAAGATGATGGTACCATTACTTCTTGTTATTCCCGGAGTAATCGCAGCAAGACTTGTACCAAGTCTTACAAGCAAGGATTTTGCATATCCTTCACTTGTAGCTAGGTCATTGCCATGGCCGGCTGTAGGACTGTTTTGTGCAGCATTGTTTGGATCAATTATCTCAACTTATAATTCATTTCTCAATGCAGCTAGTACCGTATTTATGATTGATATTTATAAGCCGATTTTTAACCCAAATCTCTCAGAGGAAGCTACAGTAAAACTTGCAAAGAAAATTGGATGGGGCTTTGCAGCATTTGCCATTATCTTTACACCATTCCTTGATGTGCTTAGCACAGGACTTTATGATTTCGGACGAAGCTTTACAGGTTTTTATAATATTCCTATCATTACAATGGTGCTTGTAGGAATGTTCTCAAAGAAGGGCTCTAAGCTTGGAGCAATATGTGCAACAATATTCCATATTGCATTCTACGCATGCTACAAGTTTATCTTCCCACATATTGACACACCATTCACAAATGCTGTTAGTGGAATTAATTATATGTATATATACGCTATCTCATTTGTTATCATGCTTGTAATCATCTTTGTATGCAGCAAGATTGCACCAAATACAAAGGTATTTGACAAGAGTGCTTCAAGAAATGATGGCTATGATATGACAGCATGGAAGCATAAAAATGCTTTTGCAATCTGGCTTGTTTCATTCCTGGTATATGAGTATTTCATTTTCTCGCCTGCAGGAATTGCAACAGAGAACAAAAATGTAGTAAGAATTGCTATTGTAACAGCAATATTTGTGATTGAGACAATTGTTCTGATTGTGAAAGAGATGAACAAGCGTAAAAAGACAGCTTAGGGAGGTTATTAAATGCAGATTAAAGTAAATGATAATGAATTTCAGCTTTTTGTGGGAGAAAAAAGGATTCTGGAGCATAGCAAAGAAAGACCGATGATTTATGTCGGAGTAGGACAGGAAGATGTTGATATGTACAGAGGTAACTTCAAGATAACAGATTATGTTACCGAGCGTTTTCCACTAAAGCTCACAGATGTGATTCAGACAGCTGATACAGTCAGACTATGCTTTGAAAGCTATATCATTGCGAAAATTAAATGTGACGAAAATCTGTGTACCATTGATTTTGAACAAAAGGATGACAGGATTAACCGATTCTGGTTTAGGGTAGCCGCAGATAAAGAGGAAAAATGCTATGGCTGCGGTGAGCAGATGTCTTACTTTAATCTGCGTGGAAGAAATTTTCCTATCTGGACATCTGAACCGGGTGTAGGACGTGATAAGACAACCTACGTTACATGGCGTTCGGATGTAGAAAATAAGGCAGGAGGAGACTATTACAACACAAATTATCCACAGCCAACCTTTGTTTCCACAAATAAATATTATCTGCATGTGGATTCAACAGCATATGCTGATTTTGATTTCAGAAATGACAGCTTTCATGAGCTGCAGATCTGGGAGGTGCCTAAGCAGATCCGTATAGAGTGTGCTGATACATATCTCAAACTGCTTGAGAGACTTACAGCATATTTTGGAAGACAGCCAAAGCTCCCGGATTGGGTATACAATGGGCTCATAATTGGTGTTCAGGGTGGAAATGAAAGGTCATTTGGATTGCTTGATAAGACCCTTGATAAGAACATCAAGGTAGCTGGCATATGGTGCCAGGATTGGTGCGGAAAGAGAGTGACATCATTCGGAAAGAGACTCCAATGGGACTGGAAATACCACAAGGAAATGTATCCGGATCTGCCAAAGAAGATTAAAGAGATAAATGCAAAGGGCATAAAATTTTTGGGATATGTTAATCCATATCTGGTAAATGATGGTGAGCTCTATAAGGAAGGCAAGGAAAAAGGCTATTTTGCAACAAAGGCAGATGGCAGTGATTATCTCGTGGATTTTGGTGAATTTTATTGTGGAGTTGTGGATCTCACAAATCCGGAGGCATTCGAGTGGTTTAAGGATATTATTAAAGAATACACACTTGGTATAGGCATTGATGGCTGGATGGCAGACTTTGGAGAGTATCTGCCTACAGATGATATATGCTTATACAGCGGTAAATCACCTATGATTGAGCACAATCACTGGCCGGTGCTATGGGCAAAGTGTAACTATGAGGCAGTAAAAGAGTCAGGAAAGCTTGGAGATGTGGTTTACTTCATGCGTGCCGGAGGTGCAGGAAGCCAGAAATACTGCACATTGCTGTGGGCCGGCGATCAGTCTGTTGACTTTACAATACATGATGGACTCGCATCTGTTATCTGCGGAGCACTTAGTGCAGGAATGATGGGATGTGGGCTCACGCATAGTGATATTGGAGGCTATACATCGCTTTTTGATAATACTCGTACAAAGGAGCTGTTTCTCAGATGGGCTGAGATGGCGATGTTTACACCATTTATGAGGACACATGAGGGAAACAGACCGGATACCAATTTTCAGTATTACGATGATGAGGATACCATGGAGCGGCTGGCGAGACTCGTTGATGTATACACGATGCTTGCACCGTATACAAAGACACTTGTTGAAGAGAATGCAGACAGTGGACATCCGGTGCAAAGACCTTTGTTCATGCATTATGAGTCTGATGAGAAAGCTTATGACATACAGTATGAGTATCTTTTTGGAAGAGATATGCTGATAGCACCTGTTTATGAGCAGGATAAGCATGAATGGGATGTGTATCTGCCACAGGATGAATGGGTACATTTGTGGACAGGCGAAGAGTATCACGGCGGAGAAATAACAGTATCAGCCGAGCTTGGCTATACGCCTGCCTTCTACAGAAAAAATAGTGAGTTTGCTGATATATTTGAAGAAATCAGAGAAAAATATGGAGTCAAATAAATGAACACTGTTTTATTTTACATAATAATTTTTCTGACAAATGTGATTCAGGGCATTACAGGCTTTGCGGGGACCATCCTCGCAATGCCTCCAAGCCTAATTCTGGTGGGATATGATGTCGCTAAGCCGATATTAAATGTGCTTGGTATTCTTGCCGGAGTGTATGTCTTTGTTACACAATGGAAACATGTAGACTGGAAGCAGTTGAAAAAGGTAGTCATCGTCATGGCTATAGGAATCTTTGGCGGCTTTTTTCTAAAGAACGCACTTGCAGGATATGATGCAGTATTATACAAGTTTCTGGGTATTTTTGTGATATTTCTTGCAATACATGGGTTTTACAGCATGTATGGGCAAAGGCAGCGTGATACAAAAGAAAAATCATCATGGAAATCAATGCTGTTACTTATTGGTGCGGGAATAGTTCATGGTATGTTTGTGTCAGGCGGACCGCTTCTGATAGGGTATTTATCCAATGAGATAAAGGAAAAGACAAGCTTTAGAGCAACTATTTCTACTGTTTGGATTATATTAAATTCGATGATACTTGTTCAGGATATATGTGCGGGAATGTGGAATGCAGGGCTTGTTATGACTCAATGCATATCGATTCCGTTTTTGATAGCGGGAATGGCAGCAGGCTCAGTGCTTGTAAAGAGGATGAGCCAGGAAATATTTATGAAGCTCACCTACATATTACTTTTTATATCAGGAATACTGCTTATGGTTAAGTAGTTTTTGAAAATTTTATTGGAGGTAAAATATATGACAAAATTTCAGGTGGCATATGTGCCGGTCGGGGTTCCGACATTTCATTTGGAGAGCGCACAGAAGGAATTTGAAAAATCAATAGACTTATTAAATACAATAACGGATGCTGCAATTGTACCAGATAAAATGCTTTTATCAATTCAGGATTTAACTAATTTTCTTGATACAATAGAGCCATCCCTGATAATTTTACAGAATATAACCTTTGCAAATGCAGCTTATGCGAGTGAGGTTCTTAAAAGATTTTCGTGTCCGGTACTGCTTTGGACACTTCGTGAGCCGGTTATAGATGGAGGCCGGTTGAGATTAAATTCATTGACGGGAGCATATTCGGCAGGAAATGCACTGGCTGCGTTTAGGGATGGTAACTTTGAATATATCTTTGGAGCTCCACAGGAAGAGAGGACAAAGAAAACAATTAGTGCCTGTATTCGTGCAGCATGGCTTAAAAATGAGCTTAAAAATCTAAGGATTGCCTCAGTCGGACATACACCGCAGGGATTTGGATTTGGACGTGCAATGGATGCTGACATGCAAAAGGTATTCGGAGCAACACTTGAGTCAATTGAGGTGAGAGAGCTTATTGATATGGCAAAGGGCTATACCGATGATGAGTGCAGTGAATATCTCGATAAAATGACTAAGAGTACTGTTGGTCTTGACAAGACTCCTGACAATAATCGAAAGGATTTTGCGAGACTGTGCAAGGCATATAAGGAGTATGTAGATGAAAATAATATTGGAGCACTATCTTCAAGATGCTGGCCTGATTTCTTTACCGCGTTTGGAACACCTGTTTGTGGCGTGCTTGCTATGCTAAATGATATGGGTGTTGCTGCAAGCTGTGAGGCTGATACATATGGAGCACTCTCTATGTATATTGGAATGAAATTATCTGAGCAGGCGGTATTTTTCGGAGATCCGGTGTCTCTTGATGAGAGTGAAAATACCATTACATTCTGGCATTGCGGAACAGCTGCATGCTCTATCTCAAGAGAGGATACAGGTGCAACAATCGGAGTGCATCCGAACAGAAAGATTGGCCCTGTAATGGACTTTGGCTGTAAGGCGGCTGACAAAGTCACAGTGTTCAGAGTAGGACAAAAAGCAGATGGAAGCTTTAGATTTTTTGTCACAACAGGAAGTGCTCTCGACAAGCCTAAGCAGTTTTGCGGAACATCAATTGTAGTAAGGACAGACAAAAAGAGCTATGATATTGTAAATCAAAGTGTAAAGGATGGCTGGGAGCCTCATTTTGTGGTGATTTACGGAGATTGTTCAGATGAATTAAAGATTTTAGGACATATGCTTGAAATCGAAGTCTGTGAGTACTGATTTTATGGAAATAGCTTAAATATCATGCTATAATAATAGTAGTATTTAGGTACCGAATAATTGGTTGGAGGATTTTTACATGGCAAAGTATATTATGGCATTAGATGCGGGTACTACCAGCAACAGATGTATACTTTTCAATGAGAAGGGCGAGATGTGCAGCGTGGCACAGAAGGAATTTACGCAGTTTTTCCCGAAGCCGGGTTGGGTGGAGCACGATGCAGAGGAAATCTGGGCCACACAGCTTGAGGTGGCAAAGGAGGCAATGGCCAATATACAGGCTACGGCAGCCGACATATGTGCGATAGGCATTACTAACCAGAGAGAGACCACGATTGTGTGGGACAAAAATACGGGAGAGCCGGTTTATCACGCGATAGTATGGCAGTGCAGGCGCACGGCAGAGTATGCGGATTCACTGAAGGAGAAGGGGCTTACCGAGAACTTTAGGAAAAAGACAGGTCTTGTGATAGATGCTTATTTTTCGGCAACTAAGCTCAAGTGGATCCTTGACAATGTGCCGGGAGCAAGGGAGAGAGCCGAAAGAGGCGAGCTTTTGTTTGGAACAGTCGAGACGTGGCTTATATGGAAGCTCACTCAGGGGCAGGTGCATGTTACGGATTATTCTAATGCATCAAGAACCATGATGTTTAATATCAATACCTTAAAGTGGGATGATGAGATACTTAAGGAGCTTGACATACCAAAGAGCATGCTTCCAAAGCCTATGCCGTCAAGCTGTGTGTATGGTGAGGTGAATCCGGTGTACTTCGGGGGACCGATTCCTATCGCGGGAGCGGCAGGAGACCAGCAGGCAGCACTTTTTGGACAGACCTGCTTTAGGGCAGGAGAAGCCAAAAATACATATGGCACCGGCTGCTTCCTTCTCATGAATACAGGTGAGATGCCTGTTTCATCAAAGAACGGACTCGTAACCACAATAGCCTGGGGCATAGACGGCAAGGTGGTATATGCGCTGGAGGGCTCAATATTTGTGGCAGGAGCCTCAATACAGTGGCTCCGCGATGAGATGAAATTTATCGATTCCTCAACTGATTCAGAGTACATGGCGAGAAAGGTAAAGGATACAAATGGCTGCTATGTGGTGCCGGCATTTACAGGGCTTGGGGCACCATACTGGGATCAGTATGCGAGAGGAACCATTGTGGGGCTTACGAGAGGTGTAAACAAGTACCATGTCATAAGGGCCACTCTGGAATCAATGGCATTTCAGGTAAATGACGTGCTTGAGGCAATGAAGGCTGATTCAGGCATCAATCTCACCTCGCTTAGGGTGGACGGCGGCGCCAGTGCCAACAATCTGCTCATGCAGATGCAGGCTGATATCAGCAATGCACCGGTCAACAGGCCTGTGTGCGTGGAGACTACAGCCATGGGTGCAGCGTACCTCGCAGGACTTGCAGTGGGCTATTGGGACAGCATGGATGATATAAAGAGAAACTGGGCTATTGACCGTGTGTTTGAGCCGGAGATAGAGGCTGATTTGAGAGAAAAGAAGCTTAAAATGTGGAAAAAGGCTGTCGCCTGCGCATTTAACTGGGCGAAGGATGACTGAAAGTAAAAATATATATGGAAATTGGTAGGAGAAAATAACATGTATGATGTAGTAATTATAGGAGCGGGAGTATCGGGAAGCGCCTGTGCAAGAGAGCTATCGAAATATAACCTGTCCATCTGCGTGGTGGAAAAGGAGGAGGACGTGTGCTGTGGCACTTCAAAGGCAAACAGTGCTATTGTCCATTCCGGAATTGACTGTAAGACAGGTACACTTATGGCACAGATGAATATCCGTGGAAATGAGATGATGGACGAGCTTTCGAAGCAGCTTGATTTTGAGTTCAGAAGAAACGGCTCGCTGATTTTGTGCTTTAGCGAGGACGATATGCCAAGGCTTAAGGAGCTTTACAATCAGGGAATCGCAAATGGCGTGCCGGGACTTGAAATTCTTGATTCAAAGAAAGCACATGAGATGGAGCCGAATCTGTCTGATGAGGTGGTGGCAGCTATTTACTGCCCGACAGGAGGCATTGTATGTCCGTTTGGCATGAATATTGCATTTGCTGAGAATGCTGCGGCAAACGGTGTGGAGTTTTTATTTAACACCGAGGTGAAGGAGATACAAAAGGAGCAGGCAGGCTATATTCTCATTACTCAAAATGGAGAAATTCATGCACGCTGCGTTGTAAATGCAGCCGGTGTATATGCTGATGTATTTCACAACATGGTGAGTGAAAACAAAATCCATATCACACCAAGGCGCGGAGAGTACGAGCTATTAGACAGGGCAGCTGGTGGTATCGTTGACAAGACAATCTTCCAGCTTCCGGGAAAATACGGCAAGGGCGTGCTTGTAACCCCGACAGTACACGGAAATATCCTAATCGGACCTACAGCAGATGATCATGATGACAAGGATGGTACAAATACAACAAGAGCGGGCTTAGCGCATGTTACGACATCCGGCACACGTTCGGTGCCGTCACTTCCTATGCGTCAGGTCATCACATCGTTTGCAGGAAACCGTGCACATGAGGACGGACATGAGTTTATCATCGAGGAGCTTAAAGATGCACCATTTTTTGTGGACTGTGCAGGTATAGAGTCACCGGGCTTATCAAGTGCACCGGCTATCGGTGAGAGAGTGGCAGCAATAGTTGAGAGGCTTTTTAAGCCTTCTAAAAATGCGGACTTTATCGAGACAAGAAAAGGTATTTTAAATCCAAAGAAGCTTTCAGAGGATGAGTATAAAGAGCTGATAAAAGAAAAGCCTGAGTATGGTAACATAATCTGCCGCTGTGAGATGATTACGGAGGGCGAGATAATGGATGCGGTAAACAGACCGTTAGGCGCAAAGTCGCTTGATGGTGTGAAGAGACGCACCAGAGCCGGAATGGGCAGGTGCCAGGCAGGCTTCTGTTCTCCGAGAACTATGGAGATTATCGCCAGGGAGAGAGGCATTTCGCAACTTGACATCACTAAAAGCGGTGGAAAATCAAAGATAGTTGTTGGAATGAGCAAGAATCGCGGATAGTCTGTCTTACTTCAAAGAGACAGGTAACGAAAGATTGATATTGGGTTAATATCAGATTAACATAGGGGGACAATATGGAATTTTACGATATTGTGATAGTAGGAGGCGGCCCGGCAGGTCTTGCGGCAGCAGCTTCCGCTAAGAAAAATAAAATAGATAAAATACTTATACTGGAAAGAGACTGCGAGCTTGGCGGCATATTAAACCAGTGTATACACAATGGCTTTGGCCTGCACACCTTTAAGGAGGAACTCACAGGTCCTGAATATGCCGGCAGATTTATCAAAGAGGTCAAAGAGCTTGGCATAGAGTACAGACTGAATACGATGGTCATGGATATCTCAACCGGTGACGAGTCCGAAAATGGGTCAAACGATAAAATAGTCACGGCTATGAACCGTACAGACGGACTTTTCCATATCGCTGCAAAGACAGTAATACTTGCGATGGGCTGCAGGGAGAGAGCAAGAGGTGCCCTAAACATACCAGGCTACAGACCGGCAGGAATTTTCTCGGCGGGTACAGCTCAGAGACTGGTGAATATAGAGGGATACATGCCGGGACGAAAGGTAGTAATACTTGGCTCAGGAGATATCGGTCTTATCATGGCAAGAAGAATGACCTTGGAGGGTGCCAAGGTGCAGGTGGTTGCAGAACTCATGCCGTATTCAGGAGGCTTGAAGCGTAATATTGTGCAGTGCCTTGATGATTTTAATATCCCGCTTAAGCTTAGCCACACAGTGGTTGATATAAAGGGCAGGGAGCGTGTGGAGGGCATCACTCTCGCTCAGGTTGACGAGCATAACAAGCCTATTGAGGGAACAGAGGAGTTTTACGAGTGCGATACGCTTTTACTCTCATGCGGACTCATTCCGGAAAATGAGATTTCAAAAACAGCAGGTGTAGAGCTCAATCCTGTAACAAGCGGACCTGTTGTAAACGAAAGCCTTGAGACCAATGTGCCGGGTGTATTTGCCTGTGGAAATGTGCTTCATGTGCACGACCTCGTGGATTATGTGTCAGAGGAAGCAACAGCAGCAGGCCGCCATGCCGCAGAGTATGTGAAAAACGGCGGTGATAAGAGTTGCGATGGCAAAGAAATATCGATAACTGCTACAGGCGGAGTCAGATATACTGTCCCAAGCACTATAAATACTGCACAGATGGATGATACTGTGACGGTAAGATTTCGAGTGGGAGCTGTGTATAAGAATTGTTATATTGCAGTATATCTGGATGATAAACAATTACAGCACCGCAAGCGCCCTGTAATGGCACCGGGTGAGATGGAGCAGGTAGTGCTGCAGAAGAAGCAGCTCATCGAAACAGACAATCCCTGCACAATTACGATAAAGATTGAGGAGGCATAGTATCATGGAAGAGAGAAATTTGACATGTATAGGCTGCCCTCTGGGCTGTGCCCTTAAGGTGACAATAGACGGAGAAAATGTCACAGTAACCGGAAATACCTGCAAGCGCGGAGCAGACTACGGAGCAAATGAAGTGACACATCCGACGCGAATCGTGACAAGCACAGTCTGTGTGAAAAACGGCACAATACCTATGGTATCCGTAAAGACGGCACAGGATATTCCAAAGGAAAAGATAATGGATGTGATGGACTGTATCAACCGGATCACGGTAGAGGCACCGGTGCATATAGGTGATGTACTGCTAAGTGATGCTGCTGCAACCGGTGTGGATATAGTTGCAACAAAGAATGTTGAAGCATAAATAAGGAGCATGAATTAATGGTTAAAACCGGAATTTCCCTTGATAGTGTAAAAAACAATAATAAATCTCAGATACTTAAGATACTGCAGAAAAACGGCGCAATGTCAAGGAAGGATATTGCCAATCAGATAGGACTCACACCGGCGGCTGTGACCATGCTGTGCAATGATATGATGGAAGCTCACATGATACTTGAAAAGGGTGAGATGAAGGAGCAGAAGAGAGCGGGCCGTAAGAAGGTGCTTGTGGATATCAATTATGATTTTAAGTATATAGTATCTGTAAATATTGAGGCTGTAGACACGAGCATTACAGTTACCAATATCAGGGGAAATGTGCTTGTTGAAACTAAGGTACATACCCGGACGGACATTGAACCACAGCTGTTTTTAGAAGAACTGGCAAAGGAAATAAAGCTTCAGCTTTGGGAAAAGGAACTTAAGCTGTCAGATATTCTTGGAATCGGAATATGTGTTCCGGGAATAGTTGACAGGAATAATGGCATCAGTATACACGCTTATGGCATATGGAACAATCAAGTAAAAATAAGAGAAATACTTGAAAAACAGATTCAGTGTCCGGTAATACTTGAAAACAACGTCAAAGCATTTGCGGAAGCCGAAATGCTTTATGGTGTCGGAAAATATGGAAACAATATTGTTTTTATTAAGTGGGGCCCGGGTGTCGGCTCTGCGATAGTTGTGGACAATAAGCTATATGAGGGCAATCAGCACAACGCAGCAGAAATAGGACACTACATCATAGAGCCTGATGGACTTAAGTGCAGATGTGGCAGACATGGCTGTCTTGAAACAAGAGTATCCATGTTTGCCCTGTGTGACCGCATAAAGGAGATATATTCCAAGGAAAATACCCCTGTGCTATACGAAGAAACAGCCGGTGATAAAAATCTTATAACAAGAGAGCTCTTGACTTCGTGGGTAGAAAATGAGGGCAACGGCTACATAACAAGGATGGATAAGACAATTTCTGAGATACTTGTTGGAGCAATAGAACGAATGGCACGTGTCGCTGTAAATGTGTTGACTATTCTGGCTCCGGATTGCACGATAGTGTTTGGTTCAATGTTTGAAAATACAAGTATATATAAGCTTTTTATACAGTACTGCACAAAATATGATGAAAACTATACTGACAAGCTTATCAGCCGTTCACACTTGAGCGATAAGATGGCATATATAGGCGGAACAGCACTTATAGCGAGCACTTATTTCTTTGAAAGTACGTCAATTGTAATCTGAGATTCCATACCCACATCTCAGACTGATTTAAAAAGTTA
>OKSF01000669.1_pt1 | contig 31995 bp, 35 predicted proteins | sample 1606061 | NCBI WGS metagenome assembly OKSF01 (sample SAMEA3541567, study PRJEB24748) | human gut metagenome | biome: human gut; feature: human-associated habitat; material: faeces | place: China | collected 2012
GCGGCACCGATGGCAATCGTACAATTTGTGAAGTAGAGCAATCTACTTCCTTTTTTATAAGGGGCTTATGTATGAATAAGTTAGAGACCATTAAAAACTATGCATTAGAGAATGCAGTACCTATTATACAAGATGAAGGCTTTCAATTTTTAAAAGAAAAATTTCTGGATTATCATTGTAATTCCTTTTTAGAAATTGGAACTGCTATTGCTCATACCGCCATTCAAATTGCCTTGTTGGATGAAAGTGTTCGTGTGGTTACAATTGAACGAGATCCCAAAATGATTGAACAGGCTAGGAAAAATATCCAGGATCTTGGGCTTGAAAATCAAATTACATTGATCGAAGGAGATGCTTTAGAGGTAGAAGTAGAAGGCGTATATGACTGTATTTTTATTGATGCGGCCAAAGCACAATACACACGTTTTTTTAACAAATTTTCCCCATTGCTTGCGCAAGATGGTATAATACTCACAGACAACATGAATTTTCATGGACTGGTAGAACATCCGGAACGTACAAACAATCGAAACACAAAAAGTTTGGTACGGAAAATTCGTGCATACCATGATTTTTTAACAGAGCTGGAAGATTTCCAAGTTGAATTTTATAATGTAGGAGATGGTATCGCTCTGGCAAGGAGGAAAAAGAATGCGTAAATGGATCAAGGTTTTATTGGCATTAGCGGCTGTTGCGGCTGCTTTGACGGCAGTACTGGCAAAACTTCATTTGGATAGAGAACGGAAAAAAGAACTGGATGCGTTCTTATTACCGGAGGATGAGGATACAGTCGTTGTCGATGTTCCTGTTAACTCCGAAGCTGTACAGGAAGAAAATGAGTTTTTGGCATAAGAGGCAAGATTGAATCTTGTCTTTTATTTTTGACAGGTTTAAACTTAATATGCTTAAGCATTTGGGGTGATCGAATGAAATTAACGTTATCGAAAGAAGTAAATCTTGCCAAAGAACCTATTGGACATTTATTGTGGGTTCTTGCGGTCCCGGCTATTACTTCACAAGTTGTCAATGCACTTTATAATATGGTGGACCGAATGTATATTGGGCATATTCCGGAAATAGGCAGTGTGGCCTTGACCGGTGTTGGTGTTTGTTTTCCATTAATCATGATCGTAAGTGCATTTGCCTATCTGTTTGGTATGGGTGGTGCTCCCAGAGCCAGTATCTACATGGGAAAGAAACAAAACGATATGGCCGAAAAAATCATGGGAAATAGCTTTGTATCCTTATGCATAATTGCGATTCTTCTTACTATAGCTATGTTGATCGGCACCAGACCACTATTGTATTTATTTGGTGCCAGTGCCAATACGATCGGCTATGCCATGGATTATATACAAATCTATGCGATAGGTACGATTTTTGTACAATTGACATTAGGACTCAATGCCTTCATATCCTGCCAGGGATTTTCTTTGATCAGCATGTTTACCGTATGCATTGGCGCGGTTACGAATATTGTGCTGGATCCGATCTTTATTTTTGGATTTGGTATGGGTGTACAGGGAGCCGCTTTAGCTACGGTACTTTCACAGGCTTTTAGTGCCGCATGGGCTATTTACTTTTTATGCTCTTCTAAAAGTCTTCTGCGCCTACAAAAAAAGAATCTTCGTTTGAGCGCATCCATCATGCTTCCATGTATTGCATTAGGTGTGGCTCCTTTCTTGATGCAGGCGACAGAGAGTGTTCTGGTTCTTTGTTTCAATTCCTCACTTTTAAGATATGGCGGCGATTTAGCGGTCGGTGCGATGACCATTCTTTCCAGTGTGATGCAGTTTGCCATGTTGCCACTGCAGGGAATTACACAGGGTGGGCAGCCAATCATCAGCTATAACTATGGAGCTAAGCTATCGAATCGTGTGAAGCGGGCTTTTCGTCTTCAAACATTGGCTTGTCTTGGATATTCGACTATGTTATGGGCCATGGTTTTACTATTTCCCGGCTTGTTTGTGGCGATATTTACCAATGATCCTGAATTAACGGAAATTACTTGTTGGGCCTTACGAATCTACATGTCCACGGTCTTATTGATGGGAATTCAGATTTCCTGCCAACAAAGCTTTATCGCATTTGGAAATTCAAAAATCAGTGCATTTTTAGCGGTATTGCGAAAAATGTTGTTGTTGATACCTTTGATCTATATTTTGCCGATGTTGATTACAGACAAGGTTTTTGCGGTTTTCTTAGCCGAACCGATTGCGGATACGATTGCCGTTGCCACAACTGCAATTCTGTTTTACAGGGAATTTAAAAAAATGATGCGTGAAATGCAACAAAAAGAAGGGGCATAACCTTCTTTTTCTTTTAAACTGTTAGACTTTTCGCTATAATGAACGAGTTGGGAGGAGTGCAAAATGGATGCAATCCAAGTGATGAATCTGACATTTTCCTATGATGGGCAAAATGATGTTATAAAAGATGTTTCCTTTTCGATACCTAAAGGAAGCTATACGACCATTATCGGTCATAATGGTTCTGGTAAAAGTACGATCGCAAAGTTGTTGATCGGCTTATTGGCGGCCAAAAGTGGCGAAATCCGCATATTAGGAAAAACACTCAATGAAGAAAGTGTTTATGAACTTCGTAATCATGTGGGGATCGTCTTTCAGAATCCGGATAACCAGTTTATCGGATCGACCGTAGCGGACGATATTGCCTTTGGCTTGGAAAACCATTGTGTTCCTCAGGAAGAGATGCAGGCTATTATCGAGTCTTCGGCAAAAAAAGTAGGAATGATGGAGTATTTGGACAGTGAGCCTACAAAGCTTTCCGGTGGACAAAAACAGCGTGTGGCCATTGCGGGCATTTTGGCCATTGAACCGGAGATCATCGTATTTGATGAATCAACCAGTATGTTAGATCCTCAGGGAAAGGCCAGCATCAATGCCCAGATCAAACAGCTTCATACGCAAAAAGACAGAACGATTCTTTCCATTACACACGATATGGAGGAAGTGGCACAAAGTGATTTTGTCATCGTTTTAAGAGATGGCGAGGTAGCCATGACGGGTTCACCTATGGAAATTTTCGCCCATGCCAAAGAAATGGAAGAAATGAAGCTGGATATTCCATTCGCATTAAAATTCTCCAAAGAATTGATCAAAGAAAAAATCACAGACCAACCGGTCTGTACTTTAGAAGAGGTGGTGAAACAGTTATGTCAATTGAAATCAACCACTTAGAACATGTATATAATGCAGGTACCCCTTTTGAACACAGTGCTTTACATGGCATCGATTTGAGCATTCCTGAAGGAAAGGTCACTGCCATTATCGGGCAGACAGGCTCCGGAAAATCCACCCTGGTGCAGCATTTAAATGGTTTATTGATTCCCAGTGCCGGTACCTTGGATATTTGTGGATTTCATATTCAGCCTTTATTAAAGATCAAAGATGTAAAAGTATTGCGTAAAGAAGTCGGACTGGTATTTCAGTTTCCGGAATATCAGTTGTTTGAAGAGACGATTGAAAAAGATATAGCATTTGGTCCTAAAAATTTTGGAGTGGAAGAAGAGAAGGCCAATGAACTTGTAAAGAAGATTCTTCCGATGGTAGGTCTGGATGAATCGTATCTACAAAGATCTCCGTTTGAATTAAGCGGCGGTCAAAAAAGAAGAGTGGCGATTGCCGGAATACTGGTATTAGATCCCAAAGTTTTGGTATTGGATGAGCCAACGGCCGGTTTAGATCCTCAGGGGGCTAAAGAGATGATGTCTTTGTTTATGGATTTAAATCGTACACACAACAAGACTATTCTTTTAGTTTCCCACGATATGGAGCATGTCATGCGTTATTGTGATCATGTCATCGTACTGGATCATGGCAAAGTATTACAGGAAAGCGATGTGCATACATTCTTTGAACATCCAGAATGGATGATCAAGGTAGGAATCAATCCACCGGCAATCATTCGTTTAAAATTGATGTTGAAGGAAAAAGGCTTTTTGATACCGGATGAAATTCTGGAGTTAGATGCTCTGGTGAAATGTATTAGAGAGCAGGTGATGCTCCATGAATAATATCGCGTTAGGACGATATTTGCCATTGGATTCTAAAGTTCATGCGATGGATCCAAGAGCCAAAATCATGATCTTGTTGTTTGTGATGATTGCGGTCTTTATTCCGGCAGGCGCTATAGGTTATGTCGTAATCGGTGCTTTTATTTTAGCTTGTCTTTTCTTGTCAAAGCTGCAGATACGATTTGCCCTGCGTGCCATGAAACCGATCATATGGATGATGATCTTTCTTCTGGTAATTAATGTCCTTGTCATCAAAACAGGCAGACCATGGATCGAGTGGGGATGGTTTTCTGTCTATTCCGATGCGGTGTTTCAAACCTTATATATTGCCGTGCGACTGATGTTCATGATCGTGCTTACGACCATTTTGACCGCAACGACAAAGCCATTGGATTTAACGCTGGGAATTGAAAAGCTGTTAAAACCGTTTGAAAAGATAGGCTTACCGGCTCATATCATAGCGATGATGATCAGTATTGCCTTGCGTTTTATTCCGACATTGATTGAAGAAACACAACGCATCATGAATGCACAGGCCAGCCGTGGTGTCGATTTTGAAAACGGGAGCTTAAAAGAGAAGGTAATGTCGATCCTTTCCTTGATTGTTCCTTTATTTGTATCGAGCTTTGATCGTGCTGAGCAGCTTGCCAATGCGATGGAGGCAAGAGGATATGATCCCAATAAACAAAGAACAAGATACAAAGTGTTAAAAATGCACGGAATCGATCGTTTAGGCATGTTCTGCAGTGTCTGTATATTGGGTGTTTGCATAGGAATTTGGCTATTATGATCATAAAATGTACAGTCGCCTATGATGGCTATAACTATGCCGGCTGGCAAAAACAGGAAAATGCTTTAGGTATTCAAACGATCATTGAAGAAGCATTGGAAAAAATACAGAAAAGTCCGGTTGAAATTGTAGCCAGTGGGCGAACGGATGCCCAAGTTCATGCATTGGGACAAGTCTTTCATTTTCAAAGTGCGATGGATATGCAACCCTGGCAATATGTAAAGGCAATGAATGCTTTATTGCCGCAGGATATACGAATTCAGAGTGCTGAAATCATGGCGGATGATTTTCATGCTCGTTTTTCCTGCAAGTCGAAACAATATGCGTATTTTGCCACTTATGATGTCCACAATCCTTTTTATTTTCGATATAAAGCGCCTTTATATCAAAAGTTGGAGATTGAGAAGATGTTGGAGGCGGCCACCTATTTGATAGGGAAACATGATTTCACCAGCTTTTCCAGCAGTCGAATTGATCCCAGAAAACCCAGAATCAAAACGATACGTCGAATCGAAATAGAAAATGCAGACAAGGATGTTCGCTTTTTATTTGAAGGAAATGGCTTCCTGCGTTATCAGGTGCGGATGATGACAGGAACCTTAATAGAAGTCGGTAAGCAACGAATACAGCCACGGGATGTAAAAGACATGCTTTTACGAAAGGATAAGGAAGTCTGTCGATACAATGCACCGCCACAAGGCTTGTATTTGATGAAAGTGAGGTATTAGGGATGAAAAATTATCATACACATACAGCACGATGCCATCATGCGATGGGAACCGATGAAGACTACGTGCAGATTGCCATACAGGAAGGCTATACCACGCTTGGATTTTCAGATCATGCCTGTTGGCATTATCCAAGTGGTTTTCATCCGCATATTCGCATGTTGGAAACAGAATTTGATGGCTATCAGAAAAGCATTTTAGATTTAAAACAAAAATATCAGGATCAAATTGAGATTCTTTGTGGGATGGAAGCCGAATATTTTCCGGAATACATGAGTTGGTTAAAAAAATTTTGTAAGGAAAAACAGTTGGATTATTTGATTTTCGGCAATCATTATTATCAAAGTGATGAAACCGGAATTTATTACGGGAATTGTTCAATGGATCATGTAGAAGATTATTTCACATCGACATTAGAAGGACTTCAAACTGGCATGTATTCTTGTTTGGCTCATCCGGAATTGATACTGTTGAATCCGTATTTAAAGTGGAATGATCGATTAGAAGAAGGCTTTCATAAGATTTGTAAGCTTTCCAAAGAGCTGGAGATTCCTTTAGAATATAATGTGCTTGGATTTAAGAAGGCAAGACAGATGGGATTTGTGGCGTATCCGAATCCTCGCTTTTGGCAGATTGCTTCGCAATATAAAAACAAAGCAATTATCGGTATGGATGCCCATCAGCCATTTGGATTGGAAAGAGAGTTGTTTCTACAAGCCTGTGAAGATCTATCAAAGTACAATGTAGAAATCGTGGATACACTCAAAAAAGTTGATTTTGCTTCGATATGAGAACCAGTTGTGCAACTGGTTTTTATTATGTAAATTTTTATAAAACCTATATAAAATATGTTATTTATATTGAAAATATATTTACAGGCTATATAATAGATTTATAGTAGTTACCAAAGGTAGCGCATAACAAGAAAGGCCTTGGTTGACACTAGGAGGGTTTGGTATGTCTGTGATTGAATTATTAAAAAATCTTCAATTAACAGAATCAGAGGCAAAAGTGTATGTCGCATTGTCACAATATGGTCCGCAGACAGGCTATGAAGTCAGTAAGACTTCCGGTGTTCCTCGTTCTAAAGTCTACAATATTTTAGAGTCTTTGGAAAAAAGAGGAATTGTCTGTTTTAGTCAGACAAAGCGTGCAAAGCTTTATAAAGCAGAATCCATTGATATGGTATGTTCTTTGATGGAAAATACAATTCAGGAAACCAGAACAAAACTGAAACGTGAAATAGAACTGGATTCGTATCTTCGGGAAGATGAACAAATATGGGAGTTAAATGACTGGAATCTTGTAAAAGTTCGCTGCTTAGAGTTATTGAAGCAGTCACAAAAACAAGTGTTGATCCAATTGTGGTCCCAGGAATTAAATGATGAAATAGAACATGCTTTGGCAGAAGTGCAAAGAAGACTGAAAGAAGTTTTGATCATTTTATATGATGAAAAACAGGAGTATAAAACAAACTTAAAGCATGTTTTTCGTCATGGATATGAAAAAGAGAAGCTGGAAGATATGAATGGAAGATGGCTTTTGTTGACGATAGATGGGACAGCCATGTTGTATGTGACATTTGATGAAAAAGGAATGAGTCATGCGATTTATACAAGAAAAAGAGAGATGTCTTTTTTTGCCAGAGAATATATCATGCATGATGCATATTGCCTCAAGATTCTGAATCAGATTGAAGATTTACCGGTCATGGATCGATTGAAAGATATTCGCGATGTATTTTATAAAAATTAGGAGAGAAAACGAATGGATGGAATCAACATAGTTCAAGTGATTTTGATCTTAGTGGTATTGGTGAATGGGCTTTTTGCGATTCGCTTTGTCTTAGATGTACTGCAGCATAAAGAAGAATTGAAGGAGGAACCGGGAAATCCTGTTGCGATGGCCATCGTGTCTTTTTTCATGTTTTTTCTTTCTACTTTTGGAATCAGTGATTTTGCGATCGGATCCAGCTTATATCCTAAAGCAAAATGGGTTTCGGATAAGAAGTTGCCGGGAACTTTAAATACCGAATGTGTAATTCCAGTTGCGGTGATGGCACTGGCTTATATATCCAGTATTGAGGTTGGCTTGTTGACACTGGTCACGGCAATCGTTTGCCAGGTGGTGGGTGCCTATGTATCTCCTCGTTATGTAACAAAACTGCCTGCGAATCAAATCAAACGTTTTGTGGCAGCTGGACTCTTTATTGCGGCCGGACTGATCTTGGCAGGAAAATTTGGCATTTATCCAAGTGGGGGAGAATTAAGCTCTTTAGAAGGTGGCTCTTTGATTTTGTTTGCGCTTCTTTGCATGTTATTTGGAGCGTTAAATAACATTGGAATCGGATCCTATGCATTAACGATGGCTACGGTTTATGCGATGGGACTGAATCCATCAATTGCGTTTCCTATTATGATGGGCGCCTGTACTTTTTCTGTGCCGATTGGTTCCATGCAGTTTATCAAGCTGGATAGCTATTCACGTAAAATTACACTGTTTACTTCCACCTTTGGTGTATTAGGCGTTTTGGTTGCCGCTTTTGTGGTGAAAAGCCTGGATGTATCTGCCTTATTATGGGTCGTAGTGATCGTTGTTTTGTATTCCGCTATCACCATGCTGAAAAGTTCATTTAACAAGGAGAAATAGAAAATGGAAATTCGTATTCTTACACAAGATGATATCAAAGAAGTAATGCCGATGAAAGAAGCCATTGAAGCTGATAAAGAAGCATTGAAGATGTACTCGGAAGGAAGTGCCAATATTCCTTTGCGTGCTAATTTAGATGTTCCAGAGCACGAGGGCCAGAGTTTATATATGTATGGATATGCGCCTAAAGCAAATGCCTTAGGGGTAAAGATCGTATCGGTATATCCTAAAAATATTGAAAAAGGACTCAACTCGGTACCGGCTACTATGGTGAATCTGGATGCCGAAACCGGACAAGTCAGTACTTTAATGGATGGAACGTATCTTACGCGCTTGCGCACTGGCGCCATTGCCGGAGCCGCAACAGATGTTTTAGCTCGTAAAGACAGTAAAATCTTTGCGTTGTTTGGAACAGGCGGACAGGCAGAAACACAGCTGGAGGCCGTTTTAAACGTTCGTGAAATTGAGTTAGTCAAGGTATTTGATATATCTAAGGAAAGAGCACAGGCTTTTGTAGATAAGATGTCAAAGCGTTTTAAAGGGGTTTTCAATGCTCGTTTGGTAGTGGCTGCTTCCAGCAATGAAGCCATTCAGGATGCCGATATCATCACTTCTGTAACAACAGCCAGGGTTGCGACTTTTGATGGAACGCTGGTAAAACCGGGATGTCATATCAATGGGGTTGGATCTTATACGCCAGAGATGGCTGAAATCAATGAATATACAGTAACTCATGCCGATCGTGTTTATGTTGATACTCGAGATGGAGCTTTAAAAGAATGTGGAAGTTTGTTGCAGCCGATTCAAAAAGGAATTTATCATGAAGATCAAGTGAGTGGTGAGCTAGGAGAAGTTCTTTTAGGAAAAGTCGATGGTCGTAAAAATGACCAGGAGGTGACTTTATTTATCACAACCGGTTCTGCGGTGCTGGATCTGGTATGTTCACAAAAAATCCAGGAAAAAGCGGCTGAACAAAACAAAGGAACAATCATAGAATTATAAAAACAAAATGTCTATGATATTGTCACAGAGCTAATAAAAACAAGAGAAGATGCCTTTTGATCCATAGATTTCTTAGAGGCATCTTTTCAAATAGGGATAGAAAAACAGAGCAAAAAGAAAAGCTGAATATTCAAAGTTTTAATCAGGGAATGTATATTGTGTTTCCATTACATTATACTGTAATTTTGATTGACTTTTCGTTACTTTTTGCATAAGATAGTACTTGGCTAATCTTCGGCCGTTTCAGCCCCGGTAACGCTGAAATCAAGGAGGAAAAGAGAATGCGTCAAACTACAATGGCAAAACCTGCCGACGTAACACGTACATGGTATGTAGTAGACGGTGAAGGACAAACCTTAGGTCGCTTGGCCACTACTTGTGCACATGTATTGAGAGGAAAACACAAACCTACATACACACCAAATGTTGACTGCGGTGATTATGTAATTGTGATCAATGCGGACAAAGTCGATATGACTGGAAACAAATTGAACACGGAGAAGTACTACAACCATTCTGGATACTTTGGAGGTATGCGAGTTCGTACTGCCAAAGAAATGAAAGAAAAATATCCAGTGGAATGGGTAGAAAGAGCTGTAAAAGGAATGTTGCCACACACTAAATTAGGTGATGTAATGCGTGGACATTTGTTTGTCTATGCAGGAAGCGAACATCCACATGCTGCTCAGAAACCTGTTGAATTAAAGGTGAAAGGATAAGGAGGAATAGAAGATGGCAAATACAAACATCGTTCAGTATCATGGTGTAGGACGTCGTAAAAAATCTATTGCTCGTGTATTCTTACGCCCAGGAACAGGAAATATTGAAGTCAACGGAAAAACTTTGGAAGAATATCTTCCATTGGAAACATTGCGTATGGTTGTTAAGTCACCATTAGAACTGACAAATACTTTAGATCAGTTTGATGTTGTAATCAACGTACATGGTGGCGGATACACTGGACAGGCTGGTGCTATGCGTCATGGTGTAACACGTGCTTTAATGGAAGCAAGTGATGACTATCGTCCAGTATTGAAGGCAGCCGGATTCGTAACACGTGACCCTCGTGCTAAAGAACGTAAGAAATACGGTTTAAAAGCGGCACGTCGTGCTCCACAGTTCTCAAAACGTTAGTATTAATTGTTGTGAGAAGATTAGAGAAGTATTTAGACTTTGTGAGAAGTTTGGATACTTCTTTTTTAGTTTTTAAAATAGGATATAATGGATATTGGAAGAAGTATAGAACTTTGGGAAATAATATAGTGGGGCAAATATGTAAGAAAAAAATTACTTACACTTTCAAAAATTCTTATAAATTTGCTCAGAATTTATGCTTATATAAACTCATCAAAGAGTGACATTTAGCAATGTGCATTATTACTTTGAAATGTTTTTCTATAAGAAAATATAATATGACTATAACTAGATAATAAAATAATGTTTAACTAATGATAAAATCAAATTAAGTTCTTAGGAGGGATCATTGTGAATCAAGTATTTTCTTCTTATAATCCTTTTTTAACATTGGAATATATGCAAACGGAGCATGAAAACAAATATTTTGATAGAAAATCGGCGAAAATTAAACCATCGGATTTAGCACCTTTAATCTCAGCTTTTGCTAATGCTGAAGGTGGTACTATTATCATTGGAATAAGTGATAAGACATTAGAAATTGAAGGAATCCATCAGTATGGTATGGATAAAGCTAATGAGTTTATTGCTATTCCTAAGAATGGATGTAAACCCATGCCACAGTATAATGAAGAGTTTTTAGATGTTATAAATAGTAAGGGAGAAGAAGATCAATTATTGCTATTGCATATTCAACCATCTATTGATCAAATTGTAAGAACAACAAACGATTCTACTTATTTAAGAATTGGTGATAAAACTAAAGAATTAAAAGGGGATGACCTTAGAAATTTAGAATATGCAAAAAGTACTAGACATTTTGAAGATGAGATAAACAGAGATGCATCAATTGAAGATTTAGATGAAGAATTAATTAGCGAATATAAAGAAAAACTAGATGCAAGTCATTTGCCGACTGAACAAGTTTTAAAAGCTAGAGCTTTTATTAAAAGTCAAGATGGAAATGATTATTTGACAAATGCTGTGGTTCTTCTGTTTGCAAAGAATATTTCTCAGTTTTATCCAAATTGTAGAGTAAGATTTGTTCGTTATGACGGGAATTCTGCTCAAGTTGGAACACGAATGAATATTATTAAAGATAAAACTATTGAATGTAATATTCTCAAATTGATTGATGAAACTAGATTGTTTATTTCATCTCAATTAAGAGAATTTACCGCATTGGATCCATTGACTGGTAAATTCAAAACAGTTCCAGAATATCCAGAATTTTCGTGGTTAGAAGGTATAGTAAATGCCGTAACACATCGTGAGTATGGGATGAGTGGAAGATATATATTGGTGACTATGTTTGATGATCGCTTAGAAATTAAAAGTCCAGGAAAGTTACCAAATATTGTGACAGTTGATAATATCAAAGATACTCGTTACGCAAGAAATCCGAGAATTTCAAGGGTATTAACTGATTTTGGTTGGGTAAGAGAATTGAATGAAGGAGTAAAACGTATTTATTCTGATATGGCAGATTTCTTTTTAGATGAACCAGAATATAGTGAACCTGAATATGCAGTTAAATTGACATTGAAAAATAATATTGTAATGCGTAATATTCGACAAGAAAGTCGTTTAGAACGTATTATAACACCAGAAATATGGCAACAACTTGATGAATTAGAGAAATCAATTTTAACTTATTTATCAAGCAGGAAGACAGTGACAAGAGCAGAATTATGTACTTTTGCTAGTAAAGCACCTAATACAATATCTGCTAGATTAAATCATCTAATCAAATTAAATATCATTAAGCGTAATGGGAGTAAATATGACCCTAAACAGACATATGAAATGAAATAGTTAGAATATGCAGATTGCGAGGTAGATGCGAGGTTTTGCGAGGTTAAATGATATTTTGTAATTGTTGGTATATGATAATAAAGTAAATGATTCATTTTAATGATTGAGGTAATGCATGATTTTTGTGTGATTTTTGCGAGGTAGATGCGAGGTAGATGCGAGGTTTAAGCATGAACGTCTTTACGACACTTGTTCTAGAATTCTTTAAGATGTTTTGATAATGCAACAGGTAAGCAACAAAATCATAGGGAAGTCCTTATTTTATAAGGATTCAAAGTTCTCAAAACGTTAATTTTTTGGGAATATTCAAAACAATTCAAAAAAAATCAAGTCGCTCAAAGCCTTTATTTATCGGCTCAAATACGATTTGAGTTTTTTTGTGTTTATAGAGTTTTTAATCGGTAAGCAACACGTATGCAATATAGTAATTATTCTTGCCCAAAAACAACGTTTTAGAATAGAGTAGTTTGTCGTTTCTTGTAATTTATAATTTAACCTTTGTAAAGAAACCTAATTATGATTTTTAAATCTTTTTATTTAGTGAGCATATAATAATTCCTATTAACCCTAAAATATCTACAATCATCATAAATAGTTGCGGAGGGTTACAAGTAAAATTAGAATACAAATCATAAATACTGATTAATATAAATGGCAACAATATTACATGGTATAAATATTGTTTATCTTTATGTTTCACCATAACATATCCCCATATACCAGCCAGTACTCCAATAAATGAATATCCAAGTAAATCCGCTAAGTCTAGTATAATATTTGAAAGGTAAATCAAATCTTTATATGCAAAAGCTTGATAAAAACTAATAATGGAAGTATATCCATAATAGCCTAAACACAAACCAATAAAATATATAAATATCCGCCAAAATACTTTCTTGGGTTCAGGGTTTTTGAAACTGATAAGAAAAACGACAATAAAAGGGTAAATATCTAAATTTGAAATTAAATCTAAAATTAAAATAATACAGGTTTAATTGAGTGGCTATCCACGGGATCAATGTTTGCCCTAGTCCTCCCATCATGATGGCTATAATAAGAAGCAGCCAATACTCATTTTTTAATGGGACGTTCTTATGCTTGACCATGATTTCACCTCCAATTTCCTATTAACTTTTTACACAAATGGGATTTCATCATTTAAGATAAGTCAATCCAATAGCGTTGTTCAATTTTTCCATTCTCATTCAACTCATTTTCCAATATACCGCCATTTTTTATAATAGATTTCACAGAGCCAATATTACCTTTATCACAAACCATCAATACTTTTTTGATTCCCAGTTTTTTACACTCTTTTAAAGCAAGTCCAATCATTTGGGTGGCATAGCCTTTTCTTCTTTCAGAAGGCCGGATTCCATCACCGATATGACCTCCATGCAGTAACAGGTAATCGTTTAAATAATGTCTAATATTTACAGCTCCTACGATTATATTTCGCTGTTCATCTATACAAAAGAAAGTGGAATCAGGAACTAATCCATCCTTAGGTTCATTTGTTTCTAAATTACTTAAATAATAATCAAAATCATCGAAACCATTTTTAAAGATTACCCATGGTGAATGGTTTGTATCATGGGTATCGTTATATTCTTTCCATTCTTTAAGCATATCAATAATCTGTTCTTTATATTTGTGGTTTCCTTTTATCAATTTTAGTGCCATAAAACATCCCCCCTAAATACGGATTTGCCGATTATTTTATTAATTCCAAGTATTATAGTACATCCTTTGGCTGAAAACAATCGGTGTTCTATGTTAGCATTCGTTATCTAAGTTGCCGATACTAGTAATTTTTTTGCAAAGGATGTGAAAATATTCCATTCTTAAATACTTAGTTTTTGAAAAGCTAAAATACTTCTTCTTTAATAAAGTCATAAAAAGGATAATAAATACTGAAAGGAGTAGATGATTGTGGAAAATGATTTGTTAAGTAATGAAACATTAGTGTATGAAATAACCAGTATTATTATAAATACTAGAAATAATGTCATAAAAATGTCAATAATGAGTTAATTAATGCATATTGGAATGTAGGGTGCATCATAGTTGAGGATGAACTAAAATCCGAGCGTGGTGAATATGGAAAAAAAACAATTACTTACATTATCGAAAACTCTTACAAATAAATTTGGAAAAGGATTTTCTCGAGCAAATCTACAAAATATGAGACTTCTCTATTTGAAATACCCAAATTGCCAGGCACTGTCTAGCAAATTAAGTTGGTCGCATTATTGTGAATTATTATATATTTCTGATGATGACAAACGTAGTTTCTATGAAAAAGAAGCAATTAATGCAAATTGGTCAGTAAGGGAATTAAAAGGACAAATCAGTACTTCACTATTTGAAAGATTACTACTATCAAATGGTGAGTCCAATAAAAAGAAAGTTCTTGAATTAGCGTTGAAAGGAAATGAAATTGCCAAACCAGAAGATATAGTAAAAGATCCTTATGTTTTTGAGTTTCTTGGATTACCAGAGAATAAGCCAATGATGGAATCGGATTTGGAAGAAGCTCTTGTTAGACAAAGTGAAAAGTTTCTTCTAGAACTTGGAAAAGGATTTATGTTTGTAGGAACACAACAAAGAGTAACTTTCGGAAACACGCATTATTATGTGGATATGGTATTCTACAATAAAACTTTAAGATTCTATGTATTGATAGAATTAAAAACAATTAAACTAATGCCGGAAGCTGTTGGACAGCTTAATATGTATTTAAATTATTATGCGGCCGAAGTTAATGATGAAAATGATAATCCTCCAATTGGTTTAATTTTATGCACAGATAAAGGCAATGTGGATATGCAGTACGCATTAGGAGGCTTGAGTAATAATATTTTTGTTTCCAAATATGTCACATATATGCCGGATAAAGAACAATTAATTGCTCAGGTTGAAGCTGTATTATTGTCTAATGATAATGCAGAATGAGATGATATGTAAGTTTTGCGAGTAGTTTTGGTAATGCAACAGGTAAGAAACAAATATGCTATAAAACCTTAATTTTATAAGACTTTGAAGTTCTCAAAACGTTAGTAATAATAGTTGTGAGAAGATCAGAGAAGTATTTAGACTTTGTGAGAAGTTTGAATACTTCTTTTTTTAATATATTTTATTGATAAATGTATTTTAAAGGTACTAAAAAATTAAAATTATATAAAATAGTACCTTTAAATCCGGAAGAAATGGAATTAAAAATTGAATCAATGCTAGGAAAAGAAGATAAATATTATTTATTTATCGACGAAGTTCAGAACGTCTTTGGATTTGAAAGTGTCGTTCACACCTATGCAGAAGAGGGATATTCAATATTTATTACAGGTTCAAACTCCTATTTATTAAGTGATGAGATTTCTACAAAACTTACTGGCCGATATTTAAATTTTGAAACGTTCACTTTGGATTTTTCTGAGTATTTAGATATGAAAAGTTTCTTTAAAAAAGATATAAATCAAGATCTGTATTTAGAATTTGAAGAATATGTTGTTAATGGGGGATTTCCTAAAACTTTAGAATTTGATGATATTCCAACTAGGCAAACATATACAAGAGGAATTATTTCTGAGATCTTTGAAAAAGATGTAAAGACAAGGAAGAAGATTAGAAATGTTCCGGTATATGAAAGAGTTCAGGCTTTTCTTCTCAATAATTATTCAGCCCCTTTTTCATTGAATAACCTTCTCAAATGTTTGGAAATGGAAGGATACAAAACAAAGGCAACGACAGTTAGAGGATACATTGAAGATTTGAAAAAAGCAAAAATAGTATATGAATGTAATCGATTTGATCTAAAGAGCAAAACAGCTATAAAAAGAGATCAAAAATATTATTTATCGGATATGGCTATATATTTTGCAATGAATACAGATAATAGATTAAGTTTTGGTCCATCACTGGAAAATATAGTTTATTTATATTTAGCCAGCCATGATTACCAGATTAGTATTGGTAAGATAGGAAAACTAGAATGTGATTTTATTGTACGCAAAAAAAAATGGGGATTATGCTTATATTCAAGTTGCTTATACTTTGCAAGGTGAAGATATAAAGGCTACTGAACGTATTAAAGAGCGAGAGTATCGACCATTTAGAGAAATAAGAGATGGTTATCCACGTTATATCATTTCACTGGATAAATTCCGCGATCAACAAGAAGGTGTTCATCATATAAATGCAATTGATTTGTTCTTGGGTAAAGAAAAAATATAATGAACATGTTTTAACGTTGCAGTGGTATTGGGGGCTATATAAGTAGATGTGGCAATGCAACAGATCAGCAACAAAAACATAGGAAAAACCTTATTTTATAAGGTTTCAGGCCGTTGACAAAGTCGCTCTTTGAGCTGACTTTGTCATTCGGCCTTTTTTAAACTCCACTTTTATTAAAAAAATAGATGAATTTAAGTTTTATTTGGTTCAAAACAAATCATAAATTAGACTTTTCCTACCACTTTTTTTTAAATGTTTTTATCAGCTCTCAAATTAGGTAGTTTGTCAACAAGCTGAAACCTTATTTTATAAGGTTTCAAAGTTCTCAAAACGTTAATAATAATGGTTACAAGAAGATTAAAGAAGCATTCAGAGTGTGTGTTCGCTCGAAGGCTTCTTTTTTTTGCTGGAGAGTTCTATTCATAAAAGGAATGGTAAATTATGTATTATAGGTATTAGACATTTCATTCTTTTAAATTTACTATTTAGTTAAAAATAGAAACGGAATAGTTACTTTTATGAAGTTGGGAGATGAAAGGATGAAAAAACTTTTATCTATTTTAATGAGTTTATGTGCACTGTTTTTATTGACGGCATGTGCAAAAAACGAGGAATCAATTCGGATAGAAACGGAAAGACAGGAAACAGGAGATCAAACTTCAAATATAATTTTAGAAAGTGGGGAAATCAGTATGAGACAAATTGCAGTGAAATGGGACGATAAACAAGTGATTTATGAATTGAATGACAGTTCTATTTCCACTTCATTGATGGAACAGTTGCCGCTTACTGTGGAAATAGAAAATTATAGTACAAATGAGAAGATATTTTATCCACCTGAAAAGTTGGATACAAGAGATTCTCCACTCGCAAAAGGCGGTATAGGAACCTTAGCTTATTATGAACCATGGGGTGATGTGGTTTTCTTTTACGGAGATTACAGAGAAAATTCAAGTCTTTTTGAGTTAGGCAAGGTTGTTTCTGGAAAAGAAATGATTTGTGAAATGTCTGGAACGCTGACAATTGATTTTGTTCAAGAATCATGATGCGTTAAGACTTGTCATGTTTTTAATGCGATAAGATATGTAAGTGAAAGTTATAAGGAGGAAAAGGTATGTATATCAATGATGAAAAAAGTTTTGAGAAAGAAAATGTATTTGGTTTAGGACTTCCCAATACAGCATATGCAGAGTATTTTATTGGAAATTCCTACTTAAATCCGTTAACAGAAATGGGGAAGTGTCCTGTATTCCTTGCCAATGTGACTTTTGAGCCGGGGTGCCGGAACAATTGGCATATTCATCATGCGAAAAATGGAGGAGGACAGATTCTTGTTTGTACGGCTGGTGAAGGTTGGTATCAGGAAGAAGGAAAAGAAGCAGTCAGTTTAAAACCAGGTACCGTAATCACCATTCCGGCAAATGTGAAACACTGGCACGGTGCTAAAAAGAATAGCTGGTTTTCACATATTGCCATCGAAGTTCCAGGGGAAGAAACTAAGAATGAATGGCTGGAAGCGGTAGATGATGAAACCTATAATGGTTTAGAGTAATAACATTTAAAAAGAATTCTAAAATTATGTAATTTGAACAAGAAAAGTATTTAAATCGGATATAAATTCAGAACCTTTTTTATCAGGATAATGAATATCCTTACGAGAAATGAAGTAAAAAGTGGATTTGCCTTTTTAAAACAAATCCACTTTTGTATTTTTAGAAAATAACAGATTGGCGATTCAGAGGGAACTGTACCAGTTTTGTGCCTGCTAAATTATGATCCTGTATGTTGATTTTTTGAATAGTGGAGTTTTCATGGGTCGTATAGTAATAAATACCTTTTGTGGCATTGATGCAACAAGAATACAGTGTGTAATCCATCTTACTTTCCGCTGTCATTACACTGCCTTTGACCATGGCAACTTGTTGAAGAACACGAAAGTACTGTTGAACATTGTCGCTTTCGGTACCATCAGAATATAGGTTGTGTTTTAAGAAAGCCGTTTTGACAAATCGGGAAACACTGCTGGCATCACCCGGAAGCCCTATGGCTCCCATGCCTACGGCATAGGGCTTTAAATCAATGTTTTGATTCAATCGATTTTCAGGATAGGACTTTGTAAGGTTCAGATATTGTTGCATGTTTAAACAGTGAAAATCAAATGGTGGGTTGTTTGTTAATACACCAAAAGGATTGTCATAGATCTTTAATCCTTCCTGCACGGATTCTATGACAATTGATTGATCTTTATCCGCAAGGATCCAGTGTAAGGGCGAATTAGGAACCGAATCTTTGAACGCAATGTCTAAAACATTAATGCGTTCTAATAACTGACGGGCTTGTTTGACGGTTTCGCATTGAGATAAGATCCATGGAATGATTTCAAAAGAGGCAATGTTATCCTGATCTTCTTTGTAAGGGAAATAGACAGCATTTTGACTGAATTGCAGGCCTGCCATGCCAAGTCCTTTTTCATTCACTGCCTCGGCATATAAAGGGGTGTTGTCAATGACAGTTGCCATACCGATCATCGCATAATGATGGGCAATTGTTTCTTTATGACGAAAGAGAAACGGATACTGACGAGGTGTTATGACAACTTCTTCGCCAAAACCACAATCTAAATCCAGGTTTCTTCCAAAGTAAAAGTCTTGATTGACATAGGTAAAACTTGTACACATAAGGACATCTCCTTCTTTTTCTTAGATTGTATCATGAAATGACTAGAAAAAGAATTGATTCTTTTTTAGCTGCGTATAATTTGTTTCCAACATTTGCACATGTGATAAAAAGTCCGGATCATTAAAATATTTGGCATGTTCTGGACAGATCTGTATACAATGCTGGCACTTGATGCAGATGCCGGGTACTTGCGAAGGATCTTGTAAATCGATGGACTGCATAGGACAGGAAATTGCGCAAAGACCACATTGATTACAGAGTTTTGTATCTGTAACCGGCTTTGCTTTTAAAAAGTTAACAGGTTTTCCATCGATTCCTTTTGGAATATAGTAAGGTGCGTTGGGATCACCGGGAATCGGGGTAGAAAGTGTCTTGTGGCTTTGTATATTTTTAAGAACTTGGCCAAGAAACACATCAATTTGTTTAAAATCTTTTGTATCGGGATGTCCGGTGGCGATTTTTTGACTGAACGCATGTTCGCAGACAAGGGCAGCTGCTCCTTTGATACAAAAATGATTTTCGGACAAGAGAAAACAAAGTTCAGCCAATGCATGATCAAAGTTTCGGTTTCCGAAGGTCACGATGGCAAGCACATTAGTTTGATTGCCATGTACATGCTCTCTAATAAAAGGCATGATTTTATTTGGAAGTTTCCCGGCATAAGTAGGCATGCCAAAAACGACAAACGAAGTTGAAGGAATTTCAAAATTATTTTGTCGCTTGTTGAAAGAAGTCAAGTCTGTATCGATGACAGGAACCATGAATGACTGTGAAAGAAATTGGCAAATGTGATGCACAATTCTTCGAGTATGTCCGGCTGCACTCCAATACAGAGCGTGGATTTCTGTGATCTTCATAGTTTTAGTATAAAGAAAACCCGTGAGAGTTTCACGGGAAAATTACTGAATTTCATCGAGTACAGCTTTTGAAGCACTGATTCCGATGCGTGAAGCACCGGCTTCCAACATGGCTTTGCACGTATTCCAGTCACGAATACCACCGGCCGCTTTTACTTCTACCAGATCACCTACAGTTTCTTTCATCAGTCTGACATCTTCTACGGTAGCACCTCCAGTACCAAATCCAGTGCTTGTTTTGATAAAATCAGGTTTTACTTCTTTGGCAATCTCGCTGAGTTTTTTGATTTCTTCTTTCTCTAAATAACAGTTTTCAAAGATGACTTTGATTTTTGCCTCATGCTCATGACAAAGCTGAGTTAATTGATTCATTTCTTCCTGAAGGTATGCCCAGTTATGCATTTTGGCCTGCCCTACATCAATCACATAATCGATTTCATCGGCGCCTTGTTCAATTGCATAGTTACATTCAAACATCTTTGTTTCCAATCCGCATTGTCCTAATGGAAAACCAATGACCGAGCATACTTTTACATCAGTATCTTTTAAATCTTCCTTACATGTAGACACCCAACACGCATTCACACATACACTGTATGTATGAAGGTCTTTGGCTTCCTGGCATAACGTGTCAATTGTGTCTTTCGTTCCAAATGCCTTTAAGAAAGTGTGATCAAATTTTTTTACGATTTCTGATTTTGTGTACATAAATCCTCCCTTAATCAATGTGTGTGGCAATATAATGGCTGATTTCCAATGGTGAATCTAGATCGACGATTTGATCGATACTTTTTTTCTTGGAGAAAATATCGAGTACATCATTCAAGATCCGGATGTGTTTTGTTTGATCTTCAGCCGCTAATACTAATATAATTCTAGCATATTTTCCATTCAGGAAACGAACCGGTTTTTTAAAGGTACATAGACTGACGTCCACATGATGAACACCGTTTTCAATGGCAGAATGAGCCAGTACCAGATCATCTGCTAAAAACATATAGAGTCCTTTGTATTTCTGATCGTTGATGATGGCATTGACATAGCTTTCCGAAATGGATTTATCTTCTAATAGAGGTTTACAGGAAATACGTAAGGCTTCTTCCCAATCGACTTCTTTGGAACAAACCTGAATATGTTTGGAAGACAGATAATAGGATAAAGTCTGACCAAAATTTCGGTGAGGAACTTTAGGAATCTGAATGCTTGAATAATATTCTTGTAAACTCTTTTGGAATTTAATTAGGTTTGTGGGATTCATATAGCTGCTGGCAATCTTTGTGATTTCATCAATCTGCATTTTCGCATGCGGATCGGTGTACATACAATTTCTTAGAATTGTTACTCGATCTTGATCGGTCAAAATAGGATGTACGACAACTAGCTTTTTCTCATTGGGAAGAATAACTGTGGATATGACAATATCATATCCATGGTTTTCGTTGTATAAACTTAAAGGTAAATTACAGATTTCTGTGGCCTGAGGAATCAAAGCAGTAATTTCATTACGCAGCATATTTCCGGTTCCAATGCCATTGGGGCAAATAATCAAGATTCGAAATTCTTTTTTATCATCTTGATTGATGGTCAAAAAAGCACCGAAATGAAGTGTTAAATAAGCAACTTCGGCGTCACTGATCATCGTACCTATTTTCTTTTCTAAGACATGGCAGGCTCTTTTTGTCAGTTCAAACAATTCTTCATATTCTGTTTTTATATTGTTCAATAAAGGATTTCCCAATTGAATACCATATCGATAACGATACAGCGATGTTTTTAAATGGGCGTTGATCGCATTGATCAGTTCATCTTCTTGTTTAAAATAAGCATATGAAAGTCTTTCAAATTCAGAAACTAATAACTTAGACATCTCATAGGTTTCTCCTTGTTCTTTGGAAACGTTCACCGGAATCGTCTGTAATCGAGAACCTAAAAGATGAAGAGTTACATAAATTTTTTCACTTGTCTCTAAATTTGAAAAATATTTTTGTACTAGATTGTATTCTTTGGTTTGAACGATTTCTTCTTCATCCATATCTGCAAAATTTAAAGTATCGTGTTGATTTGGCAGGGTAGCCATAAATAAAGCTAAAGTAGGTAAAATTCCGCTGACGTATTCGGTATCCAGTTCTTCTTCAATGTGTCGAAGCTTTGAAAGAATGGAAATGACTTCATCTTCATATTCAGTGAGTATTTTTCTATTTTGATAATGATTTAATATTTGCGGAAACAACATGAAAAAGATGGCTCTTTTTTTGACAGCCTCTCCTATAATTTCATAACCGGATTTAATATCATAATGCAGTTCTATATTGTATTGTTTCAAAAAGCGGATCACAGCTTTTAAATCATTAATGATCGTATTGCGGCTGACTTGACATAAGTCGATAAAATCTTCGATATACAATTTTCGTTTTTTACAGATGATCGTGCAGATTTCAATATATTGTCGGTCTTCCGGTGTGAAAACGGGAAGATTGCCCAGATCCTGCGCATCCATTTTTTTCTGAATCAAGGAGATGGCATCTGAAGGAACCAGTACCCCTTTTCCTCTTTCCTGAATCAATAATGGAAGATCGTTGTCCGTCAACCATTCATTGATTTTTGTCAAGTCGTAATAAATACTTCTTTTGGAAATATGAAGCTCATCCGCCAGATCCTGTGCTTTGACATATCCTTTGGCATACATGAGAATCTTCAATATTTCCTGACATCTTTTATCCAATGTATAGATAATCGACATAGAATCTTCCTTTCTTTTTAACTGTGTGTGATCAGTTGTTTTGCCTTTTTAGAATAGGGCGTGTTTTTTAAATGATGTCTGGCTTTTCGGGCGTACTTTTCTTTTATTGCGGTATTGCCTTGATAACCATATTGCAGCGCTAATAAATATTGTAACAAACCGATGTGGAAGATCTGCTCTTGTGAATCTTCTTTTTTCACCACTTCTTTTTCTTTTTTTGCCAGTATGTTTTCCACGGTTTCTATATCCTGACTCTTTTTTTCAATCATAATTCTATACAACATACAATCGTATTCATATTCTTCCGGGTGATTTGAATCTTTGATTTTTTCCAGAAGAAATTTAGACCATTCTTTGTTTTGTGCATCCAGAAAATAAAAATAGGTCTGACTTGCGATTTGATAGGTTTGTCTTTGGGAAAGTGGCTTTTGAAACATCAACTCTACTTGCCTGGTGATTTTTTTGTAATCTCCAAGTGAGATATAAACACGAAGGATGTTCCAGTTTTGATCGTATTCACTAAAAAGAAGCTTGTAACTTTTGGACTGTAGAATGGAAAGTGCTTTTTGTGCATTTCCTTTTTTCATCTGATTGATAAAACGGGACCAGACGATACTTCGTACGATAAATGGAATTGCCAGCGCAATAAAAAGCAGAGTCACAAAAACAGCCGCTTGCATGGTTGTCATAAGAAAACACTCCCTTTAACACGTTTAATATTACCAACTCCAAAAAGGGAAAACGAGTACAGATTTTTTCGCATTTCTTAGTTTTTTTGTGCAATTACAATACGAAAATATAGACAAAAACAAGTTGCATATATAAGGAAAGCGCTTCATTTTAAGGGGTTATGCAACTAATGAGTTGCACAAGTTTGGGAAAAAGTTTGGTCTTGTTTTCACAAGAATCGACATTGATAATTTGGGTAGAAAACAACGACAAGTGTAGGAGAGAGAAGAATGATCACAGATTTGATTCAAGAAAAAAACTGCTTCATGATCGAGAGTGTTTCGGATTGGAAAGAAGCCGTTCGAGTAGCCTGCCGACCGATGATCGAGCAGGGATTCTGTACAGAGGAATACGAAAAAGCCGTGTTTGAAAGTACAGAAAAATATGGTCCATATTATGTATTATGTGAAAATCTGGCGCTGATTCATGCGAGTCTGGCTGCCGGTGTCAATGAAACGCAAATGGCCGTGACGGTATTAAAGAAACCGGTAAAATTCTCACCCGATGGCTATGATGTCAGGGTGCTTGTGACTTTGGTTGCCAAAGATAGAGTTAGTCATATGGAAGGAATTCAATCCGTAAGTAATATATTTTCCGATCCTGAAAAGGTTCAAAAAATATTGGACGCACCAAGTACAAAAGAGATATATGACCTGTTTATCTCCAGTACTTGCGAAAATAAATAAGCGTTGAGCAAAGAGGAGGAGAAAAGAGATATATGTTAGATTTTGTCATTAACATATTGTCAACCCCGGCTATTTTAGTAGGTCTATTATCATTATTGGGGTTGGCACTTCAAAGAAAACCCATTGAAGATATCGTTAAGGGAACAGTAAAGACAATCGTTGGGTTTTTAGTACTGAGTGCAGGTTCCAGCTTTCTGCAGACAGGTTCATTGAATGCATTTGGAGATATCTTCAACTATGCATTTAATATGCAGGGCGTTGTGCCAAACAATGAAGCAATCGTTTCCTTAGGATTGCAGGATTTCGCAACAGATACAGCGTATATCATGTGTATCGGTATGATCGCAAATATTGTGATTGCCCGATTCTCAAGATGGCATTACATCTTCTTAACAGGTCACCACACATTATATATGGCATGTATGTTAGCGGTTATTTTGAATGTCGGTGGATTAACAGGTGTACAGCTGTGGATCGGCGGCGGTCTGCTTCTGGGATTTATCATGGCTTTCTCTCCGGCAATTTGTCAGCCTACCATGAAGAAAATCGTCAAAGTCGATGGCTTAGGTTTTGGACACTTTGGTGGAGCCGGTTATTGGTTTGCGGCACAGTGTGGAAAATTGTTTAAAGGAAGTAAATCCAGTGAAGATATCAACTTCCCACAGCGTTTGACATTCTTGCGAGATACAACCGTAGCCATTGGTCTTACCATGGTTGTATTCTTCTTGATCGTTACTGGTATTGCGGTAGGAAAAGGAATCTTGACAGAAGACCCGGAAACCTTATTGGCCACTTATACAAATTTAGGTGGATTGTTGAATGTGGGAGCTGAAACACAGACACATTGGGCTGTATGGGCCATCACTTCTGGCTTAAGCTTTGCCGGCGGTGTTTATATCATCTTAAGTGGTGTACGTTTAATCGTCGGTGAAATCGTTCCTGCTTTCCGTGGTATTGCGGAAAAACTGGTTCCGGGAGCTATTCCGGCTATTGACTGTCCGGTTGTATTCCCTTATGCACCAAATGCGGTACTGATCGGATTCTTAGTATCTTTCTTAGGTGGTATCGTCGGATTGTTCATTCTGGTATTTATCAACAGCGCCTTTGCTCCGGTAGCATTGATCCTGCCAGGTGTTATTCCGCACTTCTTCTGTGGTGCCACAGCCGGTGTATTCGGTAATGCCGAAGGTGGATTAAAGGGATGTGTATTTGGATCCTTCATGCACGGATTATTGATTACATTCTTGCCAGCTATTTGTATGCCGGTTATGGGGGCATTGAACTTTGCCAACTGTACATTCTCCGATGCCGACTTCTCATGGATGGGAATCGTATTTGGAAACATTGCACAGTACGTGCAGGGATCTGCTTTGTTGATCGTATGTATCGTTGTATATCTGCTGCCAATTATCTATAACTATGTAGCACCAAAAAAGAAAGAAGCTCCGGCAGCTGAATAAAAGAAAGAAGGATAAAATTTATGGAAATCAGAAAAATTATGTGCTGCTGCGGACAAGGTCTTGGAAGCAGTATGATCGTTGGAATGAACGTTGAAAAAGTTCTTCAGAAGCTTGGAATCAAAGGAGTAAGTGTGGAACATACTGCCATTGGGGAAATTACAGAAGGAAGCGCTGATTTGTTTGTAGTCGGTAAAGATTTGGAACCACAGGTTACACATTTAAAAAATAAAATCATTTTAGACCAGCTGATGGATCTTAACGAAATGGAAACAAAGCTCAGAGAAAAATTTGGTCTTTAATCAATCGGAGGGGCTGAAAGCTCCTCCCTTATTCTAACTGCGGAGGATGACATATGAATCAAGAGCAAAAACATGATCTAGAATTGTTAGCTGCCAAGATACGATTGGATGTGCTTAAAATGCTTCAGCATAGAGGATATGGACATCTGGGAGGGTCTCTTTCTATTGTAGAGTTGATGAGTGTTTTATATGGTAAGCAACTTCATATTGACCCAAAAAACCCCCAAATGCCAGATCGTGATCGAGTGGTCTTATCCAAGGGACATGCCGGTCCTGGATGGTATAGTGTATTGGCAGAAAAAGGATATTTTGATCCATCTTGGCTCTATACGCTAAATGAAGGTGGAACCAGGCTGCCCAGCCATCCGGATCGTTTGAAAACGCCTGGAGTCGATATGACAACCGGATCACTGGGACAAGGAACAAGCTCGGCTGCCGGAATCGCAACAGGATTAAAGTTAAAAGGTTCGAAAGCGTATGTATATTGTATTGTCGGTGATGGGGAACTCAATGAAGGACAATGTTGGGAAACCTTTCAATATCTGGCGCATTATCGCATGAATCATTGTATCGTGATCATTGATGACAATAAAAAACAATTGGATGGTTATACCAAAGATATTATGAATCCATTTGATATTGCGGAAAAGATGAAAGCGTTTGGCTTCCACGTAGAAACCGCAAAAGGAAATAGCGTTGAAGCAATTGATGAAGCCATCGAAAAAGTCAAACAAGTGCAAGATCAGGCTGTATGTATTGTCTTAGATTCCATCAAGGGAGCTGGCGTGCCTTACTTTGAAAATATGATGGCAAATCACTCGGTTAAATTTAATACCGATGAAATCAATGCAGCTACCAATCAAGCTATTCAGGCGTTAGAAGCATATATTCAAAAGGAGGCAACTTCTCATGTATAAATTAACCGAAGATCGTACTAAAAAAGGAAAAGAATTACGTTCGGTTTTTGTCGATACTTTGCTTAAACTGATGGCAACGGATGAAAATATAGTGGCTTTGGATGGGGATCTCGGCGGTGCCAGTAAGTTTACCGAGATTGCCAAAACCTATTCAGATCGTTTTATTCAATGCGGTATCAGTGAAGCCAATATGGTGGGAGTCAGTGCCGGAATGTCAACGGTTGGCTTCAAACCGTTTATGCATACATTTGGACCTTTTGCGACAAGACGCGTATATGATCAGATTTATTTATCCGGAGCTTATGCCGGAAATACGATCAATATTTATGGCTCTGATCCGGGCTTTTGTGCAGGTCCCAATGGAGGCACCCATACGACATGGGAAGATGTGGCCTTGATGCGTGCCATTCCGAATGCCATCGTTTGTGATGCGGCCGATGCAGTGCAGCTGGCCTGGATCATTGAAGAGTTTGCGAAAAGAGAAGGTGTGCACTATATTCGAGCGAATCGTAAAGCATGCCGTAATGTCTATCAAGAGGGTTCTACATTTGAATTGGGAAAAGGAATTCTTTTGAAAGAGGGATCGGATGTATTGATCATAACAGCGGGTCAGCTTGTCAGTGATGCTTTAGACTGTGCACAAAACCTGGAAAAACAAAATCTTTCGGTTTCTGTAATCGATATGTTTTGTATAAAGCCATTGGATGTTGATTTGATCCTCAAAGAAGCAAAAGGAAAAAAAGCAGTTGTGACCTTTGAAAATCATTCGATTACAGGCGGTTTAGGAAGTGCCGTTGCCGAAGTGCTTGCGGAAAATCAAATCAATGTACCTTTTAAACGCCATGGTGTCAACGAAAGATTTGGTCAGGTGGGAACTCCAGAGTTTCTTCAGAAAGAGTTCAAGCTGACGGCACAAGATTTAGAAGAAACCATCAAAACATTGTTAAAGTAAGATTGGATCAAAAATCCAATCTTTTTATTAGGAAATAAACATTATAATGTTATGATTATCATGGGGTGATATCATGAAAAATTCCATCATCAGTGATCAGGTGAGCCAAGATTTAGAAGAAGCTTTAAATATTATCGTAAAAGAAGGCTATGAATATGTGGAATTGCATAATGTATTTGGCCATTCTATTGAAACATGTACCCGAGAAGAAGTAGGCGAGATTCAACGATTGTTGAAACAATATTCTGTAAAAGTTTCCAATATCGCAAGTACCATATTTTTTTTATGCCCATTGTATCCAGAGGATGAGGTATCTTTATTTAATCCAAATTTTTATTCTATAAAAGGAAACTTGGAATATCATTTAAAAGTATTGGAAAATGCTTGTTGGATTGCCAATGCATTAGAGTGCCCAAAGATTCGCATTTTTCCCTTTCGCTGGCCGGACAATCGAAAAGGCCCCTATGGAACAAAACATGATTTTGAGAAGATCATTGAAAATATTAAAAAGGCTTTACATATTTCAAAAAAGTATCATGTGACATTAATGTTGGAGAATTGTCCATATTCGCATTTACCAAAAGGAAAGATGACATACCAGGTTATACAAGAAATAAATGATCCCTATTTAAAGCTTTTATGGGATCCGGCAAATTCTTATCGTGCCATTCGTGAAAATGTACCGGAAACGTATATGGATTGGAACTTGGAAGAAGAATTCATGCATCTACATCCTTATATAGGTCATATTCATTTGAAAAACTATCATTATGTTTCCGGGCTTGTAAAACCTTTTGTGCACGTTCCGCTACTGAATGGGGATATTGCTTATGATAGTTTATTAAAGAAAATACAAGATAAATATGATTGTTTTCTTTCTTTGGAACCGGAAGTTAATTTTAAACAAACCATTCAAAGCATGAGACAACTTATTCAATCCTAACAAGAGGACATCCGAAAAGATGTTCTTTTTTGATTTTATTTTTGGTATGATTAAGATATGAATCAAAATAAACGTGTATTTTTATATTTGTTAGCTGTGTTGGTTGTTATATCCGTGGGTTCCAGTGTAGTATCTGGCGCTCTGTATTTCATGCGACCCAAAGAAGAACCGGTTAAGCAGAATACGCAAGAAAAAACAGAACTAAAAGAAGAAAAAGGCAGTTCATCTTTTACCTTTGCAGGTGTAGGCGATAATTTGATTCATCAGGCGATTTTCTCGCAATATGAAATGGGTGTCACCGATTATGATTTTAAGGAAGACTATGCTTTAATGAAGCCTTATATTGAAGCGGCTGATCTTTCTTTTATCAATCAAGAAACAATTTGTGCAGGTGAAGAGTTTGGATTAAGTCATTATCCACAGTTTAACGGCCCGACACAAATCTTGGATGCGGTTGCCGATACGGGATTTGACTGGTTAGCTGCCAGTAGCAATCACAGTTTAGATAAAGGCAGCGATGCCTTACTGGCGGAATTAAACTATCTTCATGAAAACTATCCGGATATTTCGGTGACAGGAGCATATCGCAGTGAAGAAGAATCCAATCAATATATCGTTCGTGAAGTAAATGGTATCAAAGTGGGTCTTTTAGGATACACATATGGTTTGAATGGAATACCGCTGCCGGAAGATATGCCATGGCTGGTGGAATTAATCAACGAAGATCAAATTCAAAAAGACATGGAAGCATTATCGAAAATCAGCGATGTGCAGATCGTCTCTATGCATTGGGGAACGGAATATCATACAGAAATCGAAGCCAATCAACAAGCCTTGGCGCAAAAGATGAATGAATGGGGTGTTGAAGTTATCATTGGAACACATCCGCATGTCATCAAACCGGCAGAAATCATCCAAGGCGAAAAACAGGATACTTTGTGTTATTATTCTTTAGGAAACTTTTTAAGTGCGCAAGATACCAACGAAGGGATGGTTGGCGGTATGGCCAGCTTTACCTTACAGTATGATTTTGATACACAGGAAACATCATTTAAAGATGTGAAATTTACACCAACGGTGATGTATTATGATCCTGCTTTCACTACTTTTAAAGTGATGACGATCCATGATTATAACGACGATTACATTTCCTCACACTATGTGGCTTCTTTAGGCTATGATATGTCTAAGGCTTGGATTCAAAATTATGTAAAAGAAATCATGGGATCACCGGAAGGAATCGAGGTGGTAGTTGAATAATGAACCAGAAATTAGTTGCGGAAAATCGTAAAGCACGTCATGAGTATGAGTTGTATGATCGATTTGAAGCTGGTCTTTGTTTGAAAGGTACGGAGATCAAAAGCATTCGAAAAGGAAAAGTGCAGTTAAAAGATTCCTATATTAGTTTTTATGGCAATGAGGCTTATATCAAGGGAATGCATATTGCACCGTATGAGCATGGTAATATATTTAATCATGAGGAAGCTAGGGATAGAAAACTTTTATTGCATAAAAAAGAGATTTTAAAGTTGGAGCAGTCGGCACGGATAAAAGGCTATACGGTTGTTCCTACTCGCTTGTACTTAAGCAAGGGCTTGGCAAAACTGGAGATTGCTCTGGCTAAGGGTAAAAATCTGCATGATAAACGAGAAGCACAGAAGAAAAAGGATGCGCAAAAAGAAATACAGAAGGCCTTGAAGAACGATTATTAGTACGCTATAATGGCTTTCCTGGGGATGTTTATGGTATTCGATGAGTAAATGTCTGGATAGGACCACAGCCACGAAGGACACGTGTAAAAACCACTTAAAATTAATTGCTAAAACTAAACTTGCTAATGTTTTTGGTGTAAACCAGAGCATGGCTTTCGCTGCCTAATTTAATTGCCTACGTTTGGCTTGCAGCCCCAATAGTCTAGGTTCGCTTTCTTATTAGCTATTGCAGGACACATAAAGAAGATAAGATGAAGTAGCGGTCCGATACTTCATACGAAAATTTTAGGATCACATCTTAAGATCTTTGTTCTTATCCAAAGCTTAGGATTATTTTGATAAGAAAAGCTGTAAACGTTGTATCGTGGGACTTTGCTTAGACAGGAGTTCGACTCTCCTCATCTCCACCAATAGTTGATAACTCCTTTATGTGAAGGAGTTTTTTTAATATTTTTTTAGATTTGGAATAAAAATGGAATAAAAAATCAGATTTTATTAAATATTTCGTCTAGTTTATCTTTCATCTCAGTTCTTAAATCGTTATAGATATGCTCATATGTTTTATGGCGTTAATTTCGAGTTTAACGTATAGTATTGTTCTCTTTGTATCTTACGACCTTTTTAAATTTTCAATATGCTATAATCAGTTCATTACACGAAAGCGCCCTCGAGCGTGAGGGCTGAGATGCTGTTTCAGTATATGCTTTGCTCCTTTATGTTTCCTCTCATAGTAGATGTGCTTGCCTAACTCATCAGCGAGTGGCTTGATAAGAAATTAAAGAAGTAGGGTAATGAGTACAAAAAAAAGAGAGCTGCCACTCTCCTTATATTCTTATATCTCAGGTACTTTGCTCATTTGACTACCTGAATTACAGCATAGTATTAAGCATGATCAATTTGTTAATCACACTCAATTTTGTTATTAAATTTTCATATGTATATCAGCAGTGTTTACAAATAAAATAAATATACAATTTGTTAAGAAACAGCACCTTCCTGAATCGGTGTATGTTCTTCTATCATCGTTTCAAGTAAGCCTTTATCTATTTTATCGATTTCTTCAGCCAGATTGACCGCATGATCATTGATTCGATCATAATCCGTTAAGATTCTGGAGAAGGCAATTCCCAATTCACTGGAAATGCTCTTATCTTTTAAGCCCTGGATCTGAGCTGTTCTCCATTCTTGTGTGTTCTCATCAATCTGATTGTTGTAGCTGTTTGCTTTGTTAAGATCGAAGATAAAATCGTGCATTTTGAAAGTTCTTTTCTTCATCTTTCGCAAAATTGTTTTCTCTGCCTCATTGGTCGTTTCTTTTGCGATAATCAAAGCTTGTCGGTCCATATTGATCGCATAATCACTGATACGCTCAATATCCACCAACATCGTATAATAAGCGGTTAAAGCTTTGGTGGTTTCCTGATTTAAGTTACCATAAGCAAAGGCATCGGTAATGTATTTAGAAATAGCACTGTTTAAGAAGTTAACAGCTGCTTCCCGCTTCTGAATGGATTTGGAACGATCTTCCTTGTAGTTGATCAGTTGGTCAAAGGCATCCGATACATTGGTATAGGCCAGCTTCATCATGCGCATGACTTCATCATTGACCTGTTGTATATTGATAGCGGATAAAC
>OKSF01000674.1_pt1 | contig 31897 bp, 25 predicted proteins | sample 1606061 | NCBI WGS metagenome assembly OKSF01 (sample SAMEA3541567, study PRJEB24748) | human gut metagenome | biome: human gut; feature: human-associated habitat; material: faeces | place: China | collected 2012
TCCAAGCTTTATTCCGGTTCGGGTATCCACAGCCTTCCTGAATTAAATCCCAATTAAATTAACATCCCTCTCTCTTCCGCAATCTTAAGCAGTTCCTCTGCTTTCTGATTCATCTTTCCGGTTTTGACTCCGGCATTGATCACTTTTTTGCATTGTTCCATCATTTCTAATGCTTTTCGGTAGGTCTCGCAGGATATTGGCTCGTATGGTTCTTCACTGATGATCTCGGATGCGAGCAGTCTTGCGAGCTGATAGTCGCACTCGCCCGGATATAGGATTCCGGCAGCAAATGGGATTCCGGCTTTCTGAAGTTTCCGGTAAACCGGAATTCCGGTTCCACAGGATGAGAGAACGAAAACTTCCGGTTTTCCTACTACCCTTGGAAGCTCCACACTTCCAAAGCATGAATCATAATAACCATTATCAATCCCATACAGCTCCCTTATTTTTTCTTCCGTAAATATTTCTTCCGGGTTTCCAAAGCCTGCAATCCTGTCTCCTTTTACGCAGACTACTTTATCTGAAATTTTCTGTGCCAGATCGATCTCATGCAGGGACATGATCACTGTTATTTCTTTTTCTTTTGCCATCTTTCTTAAGATTTCCAGCAGTTCTAATTTATGCCGGATGTCCAGATAGGATGTCGGCTCATCTAAGATCATGACTTCCGGTTCCTGACAGATGGCTCTTGCCAGTAATATACGCTGTCTCTGTCCATCACTGATTTCCAGAAAATTCCGGATTCCTAATTCCTGAGCATGCACAGCCATCAATGCTTCATCCACCTTGTTTTCGTCTTCCCCGGAAAGGACTCCCAATCTTCCGGTATACGGGTAGCGCCCTGTCGCCACTACATCGTGACAGGTCATCATTTCCGGTTTCATCCGTTCCGTCAGCATTACTGCCACCTTCCTGGCCATACTCTTATAAGAAAGCTTTCGTATCTCATCTGAATCTAGATAGACTTCGCCTCCGATCAGTTTCAACTGTCTGGTAATGCTCTTTAATATGGTGGATTTTCCCGCACCATTTGGTCCGATCAGGGTAACGATCTCCCCCTTTTTTATATCCAGATTGATATCACGGATCAACACCTTTCCCTGATATCCTACAGAAAGGTCTTTCGTCTTTATATAATAATCTTTCATTTCCTACCTGCCTTTCTGTCCGTGTACCATCATAAATATGACTATCGGTGCACCGAATATCGATGTCACCGTACTGATATTCAGTTCCATCGGTGCAAATGCCATCCTTGCAATCAGATCACAGATCATACAAAATACTGCACCTCCGATAAATGTTCCCGGTATCACAACCAACGGTTTCGATGTCTGCAGCGCATGCTTTATCAGGTATGGAACAGCAATTCCCACGAATGAGATCGGACCTGCGAAAGCTGTCACACTGGCAGAAAGCACACTGGACAAAAGAATCAGTGCTACCCTGAAAAATCTGATATTTACGCCCATGCTCTGTGCGTATGCTTCCCCCAGCTGATATGCCCCGATTGGTTTTGACAGAAAAAATGTAAGTACCACCGTCACACCGATTACAGTAGCGGCAACCTCTACATTACTCCAGTTCATTCCCGAAAAGCTTCCCTGTGACCATCCATGCAGATTGACAATATCGGAATCTTCCGCAAAGGTTACAACAAAATCAGTAATTGCCGAGCAGATATATCCAATCATGATCCCACCCACAAGAAGGGTTGCCATATGTGCCATTTTTCTGGACAACAACAGGATAAATCCAGTGGAAATAAGTGCACCCGCAAATGCAGCAATGATCAACGTATAAGAAGATACAAACGCATATCTCTCCAGGAAAAATATCATTACCAGCGCCACCATCATCTTCGCCCCGGAAGAAATTCCCAGAACAAACGGACCTGCAATCGGATTTGAGAAAAATGTCTGAAGCAGGAACCCGGATAATGACAATGCGCCTCCCAGGATTGCCGCCATCAGTACTCTCGGAAGTCGTATCTTCCATATAATGTTTGCCTCTGTTCCTTCTCCGCCTCTTCGAATCAGTATCTTGCATATTTCTGCTATTGAAATATGGACATTTCCCGTATTAATATTTAAAACTGTTACAACACAGAACGCCGCTGCCAGAACCCCGAATACCAGGATGTATCTGGAACGCCGCCTGAAATTCTCTTTCTCCATCATTTCTCCTTTAAAAAAATCAGGTGAACACATCCAAACGCCCACCTGATTATTATACTGTATTATTTTACCCGATACAAGAATGTCATACCACTCTCATCTCCATCTATCAACATCAGATTGATATCCGTAATCAGATTTCCCACAATGTCCGTTGCCTGATACAGTGATTTTCCGGTGCACCACACATTTCCGTTCTTCACTGCCTTAAAATCTGCGAACAATTCACTCTTCGCTGTCAGATCTGCAATGCTATTGATCGGACTGTCGATCGATGCATTATAGATCAGATAATCTGCATTCTTTGCTTTTGCATAAAACTCTTCCATCGACAGTTCCACAGAAGCACTCTTGCTTTTTGTGTTCTTAAGATCCTGAAAAATGTATTTTCCTCCGGCAATATCGATCATCTTCGGAATATAATCACTACTACTTCTTACGACCACTGTTCCATCTGTATTCACAAAGAAATAAGCAACTGTTTTTCCTGTATTCTTAAAATCTTTCAGACTGCCGATCACTTCTGTCTGTGTATCAAAAAATGTATCTGCTGCATCTTCTTTGTTCAGCATTGCTGCATATGCTTTGATCCACTCCGTCCTTCCAAGCGGATGACTTTCATAACTGGAACGGTCAATAAACACCGGAATATCCAGATCTTCGATCATCTCCTGAACCTTTGGTGTATGCAGGATCATCGTGGATTCAATTGCAAGATCACAGTCCTCATCTATCAGCATTTCATAATCCGGTTCGCTGTATTTTCCTGCAAACAGGATCTTGCCGTCTTCCATTGCTTTCTTCGCATGATCAATATACCAGTCCGAAGCCTGTGCTCCCGACATCCGGATACTGTCCAGCCCATCCATCGCATCAAACAATGCCATTGCCGATGTTGCTGCAAGATAAATGTGCTCCAATGGCTGTTTTAATACCACAATTTCTTTATCCAGATCTGCCGGTTTCTTCTTACCTTCCGGTACGATCAGATACTGCCTGTCTTCGTGTACGTCCAGTAATTTATATCCTTCTTTATAATAATAGACATCAAAACCCGTAGCATATTTCAGCTTCATTGTTTTCTTATACTCAAGACCGTCTATCTTCGGAGCATGTTTTTCTGCCGCCCCTGCTTCTTCCGTCTGCTGTATTCCGTCACCTTTCAATACACCCGATTTGCCTGAGGTGCTGCACCCGGTCAGTGCTCCTGTTACCAGAAGCACTGTACCTGCAAGTACACACAACAGCCGATATGTTCTCTTTTTCATCCTTTTCTCCACTTTTTCTGATCACAAGAGCATTGTCCACACTCTGCTATCTTACGCAATCTCTATTCTGCACTTTGGCCGTCACATCCCAAAATCACCTTGTAGACTTTTTCCCATTCTTTCTGTGCATCTTTTCCTTTTTCATCTTTTGCACGGTCAACGATCACCGGAATCTGAAGAAGCGTCATCTTCTCTGTCATCTTTCGATAAGCTGTCATTTTTTTCTTTGCCGCTTTTTTGCTGCTTCTTTTTTCCGGCAGCACGCTGGATGAAAGGAGTGCAAGATTACATTTGTTTTTTACAAGTTTCTTATAATTTAATTTGCCGGACGTTCCCGCATAAATGACTTCTTTCTCAGCCATCTTTTCTTTGATAGTTTCATTCTTGCATTTATTTTTCTTCACACCGACTGTTGTCACTTTATCAAGCTGTCCCAGTTCTTCCATCAGGGAAATCGTCTTATTCGATCCTGCATAAACATGATCTGCCGGCTGTCTTACCACAATGACTTCCTTATCCAGCCCCGCCGGAATCTCTACATTTTCCGGAACAATCAGATATTTGATCACTTTGTTCAGGTACAGTGCTGCCTGCTCCTGCTCTGCCGGATTCAGTCCGCTTATTTCTGATGCTTCTTTCCATTTCTTACCGGCTGCTTTTCTTCCGGTCTTTTTATTCATATCGATCTCCAACAATGTGATTCCCTGATCATAATGATATATCTTGAAATATTTCGCATACTCGGCTTTTGTTTCAGACTGATACTCCAGGCCGATGATCTCCGGTGCTACCTCGTCCATTTTTTTGTTTGCTGTTGCCGTCTTGCTGCTGTCACTTCCGTTTGCACCGATTACCGTTACTTCTTTTCCGTTGGCTCTCGCTGATGCATTGGCTTTTGCTGCTTCGGCAATGTATACAAAAATCGTATATTTAATCTCATGTGCCGTAGACATCGCCGTTGTCATACCCACAACCGAGTTATTCTTATTCAGTTCTACCGGAATTACAAAGGATGTAGAACTTCCTGTTTTCGCACTCGGATAATATACATTTCCATTCGCTTTTACATACTGGTAATGCGGACTGCTGAATGTGATCGTTGCATATGCCTGACCGCCTGTAACCGTTACCTTGCTGCAAGTGATGCTTACCTTTCCGGTTCCGCCTGACCATGAGAAGCTGTCCGGTGTGTATACACCGTCTTTTAATCCTGTGGTACTATTGACTCTGGCTGTTGACTTATTCAGATCAGACTCGTATTTTGATTCCTGATCCGGTTTTCCATTGTTTGTCGTATTATTTCCTGTAGTTCCACTGTTTCCATTATTGTTTTCTGCATTTCCCTGGTTATTTCCGTTGGAACCATTTCCCGGATTGTTATTATTTCCGCCCGGTTTCAATGAGCCGTTGCTTCCGTTATTACCATTCGAAGCATTTCCATTATTGCTGTCCGCAATCTTAGTCATGCCTTCTGAATGAAATGTCAGTGTTCTGGTGTCCCACTTATTACTCTTTGTCGTATGAACGGCAATTGTCATTACCTCATCCAGTTTCTCCACCGGAATCTGAAATGTATACTGCTCTGCAAGAAGCGAATCCGGAAGGATCCAGTTCTTTTCATCATCCGATGCGTTATTTACATCGCCCAGATAGATTCTGTTATACCCCTGACCGCTTAATGTAACTGCCGCCGTCATCTGTCCATTCTTTACAGTCATAACACAATCCGTAACACGGAACATCTTTCCGCCGGCTTCAGCATTCACCTGATAGGTTCCGTCTGCTATGATACGTTTTGCAGAGGCAGATGAAAATATAAGTGTACGGTCATACCATTTATCTTTTTTAATGGAATGTGCCGCAACTGCAATTCCTTTATCCAGACTTTCTACCGGAACTTTGTATGTATATTTTCCTGCCTCATCAGCCACATATGAAATGTAGTCTTTTGCTGCAGCTTCTGCCGCATCGGCTGCTGATCCCATATAAAGATAATCATATCCGGTTCCGCTTAATGTGATTACAGCATACATCTTACCTTTTTCAGATGTCAGGATACAATTCGTAACTTTGAACATCTTATTTCCAGTATCCACATCTACCTGATAATTTCCATCTGTCAGGGTTTTATTTTCTGTTTCCGATGCTGTTACCGTTACCTTGCATGTGGCTTTAAGCTCTGTTCCTTCCGCATTCTTAATAGACACAGTCACCTCAGCAGTTCCTGCTTTCACTGCGGTCAGCTCAGCCTGTGTTCCGGATTTTGCAACGGTTACAACCTCTGGATCAGAAGAAGTCCATGTCATATCCGGTGCTGTCTCAGATGCTGATAATGCCGGTGTGAACTGAGGTGTCAGTTCCTGAACTTCTCCCTCTTTCATGCTGAGTTCAGATCCCTCTTTGAAACTTAATTCCGTAATAACGGTCTGATCCGGTGTGGATGGTGTCGACGGAACTGTATCTTCCGGGATTGCAATATTGATCGTATATGCAATATTTTTTCCACTCATGGAACTGGTATGTGCCATAAAAGTCATTGAACTATTTAAATTAACAGGAATCTCAAATGTAACTCCGGCCTCGCCTTCTCTCGGTTTTGCATGATATATGTTCTGGGTTCCATTCACTTTCACCCATACTTTATCATACTTAGAACTGCTAAAATTTATCCAGGCTGTTGCTTTTCCATTCTTTACGATTACTTTTTGACACTCAATCTTCACTTTGCTTGAACCACCCGAAGTCAGTTTTGCCGAAAAATGATCCGCATCAACACCATATTCTCCGTCTTTCAAAGCACCTGCCATACCGCTGATATCAGTAATGTTCTCAAATATTTCGTCTTCGCCGATTGGTTCCGTCTGTGGAGCGGTTCCGTCTTCCTGCGTATTCTGTACCTTTTCAACAGCTACCTGATTTTTCCCGGCTTCTTTTGTGACTTCCTGACTTGTATCTGTCGTCACACTGCTTTCTGTCTGTCCGGCAGCGGCTTCTGTCTCAGTCTGTCCGGCAGCGGCTTCTGTCTCAGTCTGTCCGGCAGCGGCTTCCGGCTCTGTCTGTCTAACTTCATCACTATCCTGTTTATTCTCACTCAATGTATCTCCTACGGCTGCATTCTGATCTTCCGCATACACTCCCGATACCGGTGCAACTGCCATAGACACAGCCATAAATAAGGCCAAAAATTGCTTGGAATTATGTTTCATCTTATACTCTCTCCCTACTACTTTTCTGTCAACCAAAATACCCTTCCACGAAATCATCCGTAAAAGGGTACAAAATGGCCTTGTTAATTTATTATAATTTTCTTCCATTTTTGTACAACCAATTACTCGTGGTCCGGATTTACTTCCATGTACACTACAGGCAGGTCTCCTGACTCACAGATCCATACATCAGAATCTTGTCTTCCCGTTATCCAGTGACTTTTTTCTTTTCTGATATTCCCTGCTCACAGTGACGAGTTCGCACAGGACTTGCACCTGTTTCCCTTTTCACCGGCTCTATCAATCTTATCCAGCCGGCACCTGCAGTTTTCATTCTATTTTTCTCATCTTGACTACGATACCATAAGTACCTGTAAAATGCAATTGTTAACCCAGATTCTGCTTCTGTACTGCCTCTTCGGTGCGGAATTTTTCAAATGTATGAACTACCTCTTCCGCATCAGAACCATCTACTACAAAAATCATCTTCTGATTCAGCGTAACTGTCATCATTCCCATAACTGATTTTCCATCAATGATAAGTTTATGTGCTGTATCTTCAATCAAGGTATCAGCCTCTACTTTCTGACACATTCTTGAAAATTCTACAAGCTGTTCCGGTGTTTCAAATTTTACATTCATTTTTATCATAATTAAGTCTCTCCTCTCAGGTGTATCCATCATTTTCATTACAAACACATCTGTTCATAAGAAAAATATAAATCAGTATACTACGTTTTTTTCTACTATGTAATATATTTTTTTATTTCTTAACATTGTCTTTTCACCTAGAATATATTATACTTATCTGGCATCATCCGTATTAAAGATAACTAACTATATATATATATCAATTTTATATATTATTTTGGAGGATATTATGAGTACATACGATTATTACCGTATTTTTTACCATGTTGCACAACATCACAGTTTTACAAAAGCGGCAGAGGTATTACACAATAACCAGCCGAACATTACCCGTTGTATGAATAATCTTGAGACAGAACTTGGCTGCCACCTTTTTGTCCGTTCGAACCGCGGAGTCTCACTGACGCCTGAAGGCCAGAAGCTTTTTAACCACGTTGCGATTGCTTTCGAACAGCTTGAACTCGGAGAAGCCGAGCTCAAGCGTGACCAGAGTCTTACAAGCGGACTCATCTCCATCGGAGTCAGTGAAAATGCACTTCGTATTATGCTTCTGTCCAAATTAGAAGCATTTCACAATCATTATCCACATGTAAGGCTTAAGATATCCAACCATTCCACTCCGCAAGCGATTGCTTCCCTGGAAAGCGGACTGGTGGATTTTGCAATTGTAACAACTCCACTTTCTGTTCAAAAACAGTTTCAGAAAATCTCCCTGGGTTCTTTCCGGGAAATTCTGATCGCCGGCCCAAAATACAAAGAACCGGCTTCCCGCATCTGCTCACTGGAAGAACTTACGGACTACCCTTTCGTCTCGCTGGAAAATAACACCAGCACCAGAGATCTTCATATTCAATACTTTTCTTCTCACGGGCTTCCGTTCCGTCCGGATCTTGAAGTTACATCCACCGACCAGTGCCTGGCTTTGATCCAGCACAATCTTGGTATCGGCTTCTATCCGGAGAAGCTTGCAGAAGAACCGCTCAAGCGTGGAGAAATTCTTCAGATCCATCTGAAAGAATCCCTTCCTGCGAGACAAATCTGTCTTGTACAGAATGCTTCCAGACCACAGAGCATTGCAGCGCAAAAACTAATCGAGACACTGATCCGTATCTGATGACGGATCAATGTCTCTTTTTTGTCCCTTTTTTATCTTTCGTTTCTCCGGGATTCTATATCCAGGAACATCAGCAGGAAGCTGACGATCAAAAGTCCGCAGGATACCCAGATCATATGGATTCCATAATTGGCTGAAAGATTGCCTCCGATTCCGGCTCCTACCGCAAAAAGAACTATAATTCCAAAATAATACATTGCCTGCCGCAATTGTTCCGGCTTTTTCTCTCTCAGATAGAAGGATAATGCCGCCGTTCCACTCCGTAAGTTTCCGATACACATAGTACTTGCATATGAAAATCCATTTACCTTCCGGAAACTCTGCACCTGCATCGCACAGGCAAAGGATACCAGAACAGTCGCGATCATATTTCCCCGCTGCGGAATAAATCCTACAACAAACAAAATGAGGATCTCTGCTCCCAGTATTCCTTGTCTCCAGTGCAGGCGCCTGGCATATTTGTACTTATTCTGGATCTGCTCCGCAATCAGAACACCTAAAGCAAATGCAAAAAGCGGAAATAAATATTTCAGTCCAGCCTCCCATTTTCCCGTCATGAAATTCTGGCTCATCAGCACCACATTACCTGTCTGTGCATTCGAGAATACTTCATTCCTCGTATTATAGGTATACGCATCCTGAAATCCACCCGACAAGGCCAGAAATGCACTACAGATGAATGCCTCCGACATCTGCTTTCCGGAAAATAAACTTTTCATTACTCCCATGTTTTCATCTCCTTAGAATAAAAACGGAGGATGATTCTCATACGTTCTTACGTTTTCCGATCCATCCCCCTCAGCAGACTATTATACGAAAGAATATCAAAAATGTGAAACGTATATTTGATATATCTTCCATATCTTTTTTATATATTCAATTTTATATTAAACATTTCAGACTTCTTCCGCAACTTCTTTTACAAATGAAACCTTTCTCCACTGCTTTTCTTCTTTTTTTACAATCCGCCTGTATATTTTTTCAATGCTTCCATATATGCTTTTCCATACCGGCTCAGTGCCACATCTTTCCGCACAATCGTTCCGATCCGCATATATTCGTCTACCAGAAGTGGTTTTCCAATAATATTCTCTCCATTCAGCTCTTTACTGATCACGCCGGAGCTTACCGTATACCCGTCCAGGCCGACCGCCAGATTGAAAAGCGTTGCCCGGTCTCTGACTTTGATGTTCTTATTCCGGTCCAGTGTGCTTAATATCTCTTCGGAAAAATAAAAGGAATTATAATCCCCCTGCTCAAATGACAAATACGGATACTCCTCCAGATCTTCCAGTGTCAGTGCTTCCTTATCTGCCAACGGATGCTTTGAACTGATAAATACATGTGGCTTTGCTACGAATAACTCTTCGAATTTCAGATCATTCTGACGGATCAGTTTCATGATGATCGTCTCATTCTGTGAAGAAGCATACAGAATACCTATCTCACTTTTCAGCTTCGCCACATCTTCGATGATCTCATAAGTCTGTGTCTCCCGCAGTGTGAAATCATATTTTCTCGCATCAAATTTACGGATCACATCTACAAATGCATTGACCGCAAAAGAATAATGCTGGCAGGATACGGAAAATCTCGGGTTCCGTTCATTTACATTCAGATACCTCTCCTGCATGAGGCCGACCTGATCCAGGATCTGTCTTGCATAGGCGAGAAATTCATCTCCCTCCGCGGTGATCGTCACCCCTTTATTCGTCCGGTGAAAAATCGTCACCTGCATCTCCTGCTCCAGTTCCCGGATCGCATTGGTAAGACTCGGCTGGGAAATGAACAGCTCTTTTGCCGCCTCACTTATCGTCCCCTTCTCCGCAACCATGGTAATATACCTTAACTGCTGTAATGTCATAAATTCTTCCTCCCTACAGCATATAGATCAGTGCGTTACAGATACATGCCGCAATATTACTTCCGCCTTTTCTCCCCCTCGCTACAATATACGGGGTATCTTCCAGAGTCAGGATCAGTTCTTTGGACTGTACCACATTTACAAAGCCGACCGGTACACCGATCACGATCTCCGGACGGATTCTTCCGTCTTTGATCAGTTCATACAGGTGAATTAGTGCTGTCGGTGCATTTCCGATGGCAAAGATCAGTTTTTCGTTCAGTTCACACGCCTTTTTCATACTGGCAACAGCTCTTGTGGTTCCATTCTTCTTTGCCGCCTGTGCCACATCTTCATCTGACATGAAGCAGTATACCTGACCGCCGTACTGTGCCAGTCTCTTTTTGTTAATTCCGGAACGCCCCATCTGTGTATCGGTTACGATGGAAGCACCGCCTCTGATCGCTTCGAGTGCTTTCTCCACCGCATGCTCGGAATACACCAGATTCTTCGCATAATCAAAATCCGCACTGGTATGTATGCAGCGCTTTGTAATTGGTGCCTGAATCTCAGGAAGCACGATGCCTTCCTGCTCCAGTTCTTCCGTAATAATCTCAAAGCTGCGCTTTTCGATCTCTGTCGGAAGAACATTTTCTATCTCTATTTTAGTATGTGCTGCGTGATTATTTTTCTGTATATTCAACGTTTTCTTCCTTTCTCTTCATAGTCCGTCATAGCCCACATCTCATCTTTTCTAACTACAAAACTTGCCATCGGCAACTTCTCTTGCATACTTTGGTATCTACAGCTCCTTACGAATACATAGTAATCCCGAAAAATTATTTCTGCATTCCCATGATCTGATAGATTGCCTTCATGTCCAGATGTTTTCTGAGTGTATCTGCCAGAAGATCATACTGGCTTTCTTTGAATGCTTTCAGGTCTACACCTTCCACTTCTTCCATTGAAAGTCCTTTCTTTTCTGCCAGGGATTTTACGATCTCCGATACAATTTTCTCCTTATCAAAAATGCCGTGGATGTATGTTCCGTATACATTTCCATGCGAGATTCCGTCTGTACTGTTCTCTATTCTGTTTTCCGGCTCCATATTCGGAATCTGTCTGTCCTTTTTCTTCACCGTATCGTGAATCTGATTCATCGGACATCCTTCCAGAAGTTCGGTCTTTCCCATATGGATCTCGTATCCTTCAAACTTCAGATTCTCAAGTGCTTTCAGATTCCCCTCCACATGAAGGAGTGTTCCATTCACCCTTGTTCTGGTCTTTTCTGTGGTAAATGTAGTCGTTACCGGCAAAAGGCCGAGTCCTTTCATACTGCCGCCATCTTCCACGCCTTCCGGATCACTGAGCGACTGCCCCAGCATCTGATAGCCGCCGCAGATTCCCCAGACCACACAGCCGCCGGCATGCGCCTTTAGAATCTTCGCTTCCATTCCGCTCTGTCTTAACCATTTCAGATCTCCCATCGTATTTTTTGTTCCCGGAAGGATAATCATATCAGGATTTCTAAGTTCTCTTGGATTCTTTACATAACGCAGATTCACTCCCGGAGCATTTTCCAACAGCATGAAATCCGTAAAGTTCGAAATTCTCGGTGTCCGGATGACTGCGATATCCACCAGACCGATCCTTTCTTCTGCACCTTTTCCACCCTTTGTCATGTTAAAACGCTCTGTCAGACTGTCTTCATCTTCAATCTCGACCTGCATATACGGTGTAACTCCGACTACCGGAATGCCGCCTCTTTCTTCCAACATGACAATACCGGGATCCAGGATTGTCTTATCCCCGCGGAATTTGTTGATGACCAGTCCCTTTACACGTTCTTTCTCATCATCTTCCAGGAGCATAAGCGTCCCCAGAAGCTGGGCAAATACTCCTCCGCGGTCAATATCTCCGACCAGAAGCACCGGCGCATCTACCATCTTCGCCAGCCCCATATTTACAATATCATCTTTCTTCAGGTTGATCTCTGCCGGACTTCCCGCTCCTTCGATCACAATGATGTCATTCTCTTCTTCTAATTTGTGAAATGCTTTCATAATGTCCGGTATGAGCTGCTTTTTATAAGCAAAATATTCTCTTGCACTCATATTCTTCAAGACTTCACCATTTACGATCACCTGTGATCCTACATCGTTGGTCGGCTTTAACAGGATCGGATTCATCTCTACCTGCGGCGCCACGCCTGCTGCCTCTGCCTGCACAACCTGTGCACGTCCCATCTCCAATCCATCCTCTGTAATAAAGGAATTCAGTGCCATATTCTGGGATTTGAACGGAGCCACCCGGTATCCGTCCTGTTTGAATATTCTGCAAAGTCCCGCACACAGAAGACTCTTTCCTGCGTTGGACATTGTCCCCTGTATCATAATTTTTCCAGCCATGTTATCAACCTTTCATTCTCTTCTTCAGATCTTATTGCAATCCGGTAATGCCCTTCTGTCAGTCCTTCATAGTTACTGCAGTCCCGGATCAACAGTCCGCTTTTCAGTGCCTTCTCATACAGCCCTGCTTTTCCTTTAAAAAATATATAGTTTGCTTCCGATCCCCATACATTCAGACCAAGCTTTCTCATCCGCTCTGTCATCCAGAACTTTTCTTTTTTTATATATTCTCTCGTTCTCTTTAAATATGCTTCGCAATCAACAAGTGCTGCCACACCTGCTTCCTGTGCCGTTACCGACACATTCCACGGCTGGAGCATTGCCCTCATCCGTTTCCTAAGAGCTGCATTCTCACACAATGCATATCCAAGTCTTACACCCGGCATACAGAATATTTTCGTAAATGCTTTGATAATGACCACATTCGGATACTGTGTCAGATACCCCCGGCATTCATATCTTTCTGGTTCTTCCAGAAACTCTATAAAGCACTCATCCAGGACCAGTATCGTACCGAATTTATTACACCTGTTCATCACACGGATCAGCAGTTCTTTTTCCGTTGTCTGTCCGGTCGGATTATTGGGATTGCACAGAAATATCATATCTGTATCTTCCGTAATCTGTTCCAGTATATCCTCCTGTATCCGGAAATCCTGTTCTTCTTTTAATCTGTAATATTGTACCTCTGCTCCAACTGTGCCAAGTGCCCGCTCATACTCGGAAAAAGCTGGTGCCGTCACCAGTGCTTTTTTCGGTCTCACTGCCATTACAACAGCAAAAAAAAGCTCTGCAGCACCATTGCCGCAGAGTATCTTTTCTTTTTCTATTCTCTCAAAATCACTGATCGACTCCCGAAGTCTGTCGCATCTGACATCCGGATAATACATGATCCTGTCTGCACTTTCCTGTACGCTCTTTCGTACCGCTTCGGGAACTCCCAGCGGGTTACTGTTTACAGAATAATCTGTAACAGATGGATTCCGGTAAATGTCTCCACCGTGAACTGTCTCTTTTGGTTCTGCCAACGTTCCTTCACCTGTGCGGATAAACCGCTCTCTCTGCTATTTTGCTACAACCATCTTACTCACTTTGCAGAAAATAGTCAACCGGAATCTTATACCTGAATTCTTGTTGCCGCATCGCTGCTCATTGCGATCCGCTTCTCACCTCTTCTGATGATCAGGTCTCTTCCGGAATTCTGAATGACTGTGATCTCACTGCCTTCATCAATCTTGCATTTTCGGATCTTATCCAGAACTTCCGGGATGCCGAACATCCACTTGATGGTATAGCTTTTTCCAGCCGCCGCCTTTGACAATGCCTGCATAACTAACACCTTCTTTACCTCTTTTTTATATTGTAAGTTGCACTGACTATGTTAGTCAACAGGAACATTGTTTGCACAATTCTAACTTTTTATTCATAATTTGCAGATAATATTATTTGTTTTTTGATTTTTATTATCAATATCATCTACAGAACCAGAATCCGGAGGATGATTCCAAGTATCAGACCAAGCATTGCCGTCCCATATAACAGCTTATGCGATCTCCGGATATCCAGTAGTTCCATCTCCCGGACCGGATCTCCGATCGTCGGCTTCTTATGCAGCTTTCCAAAATACCATGCATCTCCTGCAAGCTGCACATCCAGCGCCCCCGCCATGACTGCTTCTGTCTGTGCAGAGTTCGGACTTTTATGATTAAAGCGGTCTCTTCGGAAGATACACGCTGCATTCTTTCCATCCATTCCGGTCAGATATGCAGCCAGGATCATCAACACTGCCGATACCCTTGCCGGAATGAAATTCACCACATCGTCTAACTTCGCTGCTGCCGTTCCAAACCACTGATACTTGTCATTCTTATATCCAACCATCGAATCCATCGTATTGATCGCTTTGTATGTAAATCCCAGAACAGCTCCGCCGATCAGCATATAAAATAACGGTGCGATCACACCATCTGATGTATTCTCTGCCACCGTCTCTACAGCCGCCTTGGTCACACCTTCTTCCGTCAGATTCTGTGTATCTCTTCCGACAATCATGGACACGGCCTTTCTCCCGGCCTCCAGGCCCTTGTCTTTCAGTGCTATGTAGACCCTGTCACTTTCTACTTTCAGGGATTTCGTTGCAAGGATCTGATAACACCAGAAGCTTTCCAGTGCAAGTCCAAGCTGCCAGAAATACTTATATGCAACCGATAAGATCACCGCCGGAACTCCTGTACTGACCGTCACAACCACCAGCACCAGAATCCCTCCACCGATGCGTTCCCCTGTCTTATTCGCCGGCAGACAGTTTCTGATAATTCTTTCGGTTCCCGATATCAGATGCCCGATCAGCCTCACCGGATGATACAGCCATCTTGGATCCCCGAAGATCAGATCCAGAACAAAGCCCGCCACGATCGCGATCGTCATATATGTCATTCTCTGAAATTCTAAGTTCATATCCTTCTCCATTCTTTATCTGATAATCATAATAACTTCCTGCTGGTGTCCCGTCTTCCTTTACTGCATACCGTTCCATGATACTCATGATCGTTCCGCCATGTGCCACAACCGCAATCGTCTCCCGGTCATGTGCCTGCGCATCCCGTACGACTTCCCGGAACCCTTCCAGTGTCCGCCGGATGAACGCTTCCCTGCTTTCCCCTTCCGGAAATGGCAGCTTCCCACCACTGTCTATCCATGCCTGATACTCCGGGCAGCCGGAAAGTTCGATATAATTATGATTTTCAAACAGGCCAAAATCACACTCCCGTAACTTTTCATTACAGCTATATGCTCCTGCTTTCATCATCTTCGGATAAATGATCTCTGCCGTCTGCACACACCGCTTCATCGGACTTACATAGACATATGTAACCTCAGGATACATTCCTTTTCTCTCTTCCAAAAGCTGTATTCCTTCCAGACATAAAGATTCATCCGTCGTTCCGATATAGCGTTTTTCTTTATTTCCTTTCGTCATCGAATGACGTATCAGATAAATCCTCATACTTCCTTTATCACCTGTCCGATTCCGCACATCACACGGTATACTTTCTCCGAATATGCCGCAAGGCGCGTGCACACTCTTCCGGTCTGCTCTCTGTATTCCCGTTCCATCCGGTCAACCGGCACGATCCCGTATCCGATCTCATCTGTGATCAGGATCAGTTCCGGATTCTTCCGAATCAGTTCTTCTGCAAGATCATCTATCGGTTCTCCTTCCTTTATCTTTCTTTCGATATACTGATGGAAATGATATATCCCTTCGCAGCTATATAGTTCTTCTTCCGTACATACCGCACCGTCTGCCCATGTGACATCTGGGTAGATTTTCTTTGCGAATGCAAGTTTTCCCTGATATGCGCCGCCTATTATCATGATCATGACTTCTTTTCCTTCCTCCAATCCTGTATTTTCATCTTTCTGTTATTTTCTACTATTTCTCTGCTGTTTTCTTTCTGCCACTTGTTTTCTTCATTCTTTCCACACTTTTATCCAGCCTGTTCATCATTTGATGATTCCGCTTTTTACTACGATATCCACTACTACCACGACAAGCGCCATCACAAGTTCACATACCTGCAGGAAATATCCACACAGATCCCCGGTCACACCACCGAAATTCTTCATCGCCATCCGGTAATAATATCCAAATACCACGCCTGCCGAGATCACACATCCGATTCCGCAGATCCCTCCGGTCAGTGGAATCAGGAAACACAGTACAATCAGATAAATGCCCAATACCATTCTTGTAATTCTGGTCGATGCACTTTCCGAAAAATCTGCCACCATACCTTTCTTCCTTGCCTGTGGAAATGTAACTACAGACAGTCCACTCAATGTTCTCGATAGCATGAAGCTATATGCGATCACTTCCATACTCCGTACACTCAGGCACGAATACACGCCAATATACATCAGAAAATAGACGGTACATGAAATGATAGCAAATGCTCCTGCGTGGGAATCTTTCAGTATTTCCAGACGCCGCTCTTTCGTCTGCCAGGAACTCAGCGCATCCTGTGTATCCAGAAATCCGTCCAGATGAATTCCTCCCGTAATAAATACCGGGATCAGGATCAGAAATATTACAAAAAATAAGGAATAATTTCCTCCTCCATTCCCATCAAACCATTTTGAAAACCGAAACACTCCATAAGACAAAAGTCCGATCACCGCACCGATCCATGGAAAAAAACACATTGCATACGATTTATTTTCATCTGTCCATTCGCTGCGCGGCATCGGAATCCTGCTGTACATGGAAAACGCAATTTTGAAACTATTCCATATTCTTTTTATACTCTTCATACTTCTTTTGCTCCTTACGAATGCATACCGGAATTCCATACACAACTTCCGTTACTATATCTGCAAGCTCTGCAAGACTTTGATTCACCATTCCGATGCATTCCCGATATTTTTCCGTCTCTTCGCTATAGCCGTTTATATCTGCGTTCACTTCATTTGTAACAATTACAAGACGTGTCGTAGAATTGCTCAGTCTGCGTACTCCTGCCAATACTTTTTCTTTTGTTTCTTTTAAATCATTCAATGTACCATCTTCTCTGTAAAGCTCATTGGCCACCAGATTCGATATGCACTCCAGAAGGATTCCCTGATTCTTTGGTATCTCAAGTTCTGATAGATCTGTATATTTTTCCAATGTCCGGAATCCTTTTCCGGCTCTCAGCCTGTGATGTCTTTCAATCTTTTTCATCGTTTCTTCTGTGTATGGCTGCATGGTTGCAATATATATGTAAGTACCATCCTTCTTATTTCTGCCTGTCAGCCAGTTCTCCGCATACTCAGATTTACCGCTTCCGCTTCCGCCTGTCACCAGATGTATCATTCTTTCTCACCTAATTCTTTATAATCTTCGATGTCATTTTCTGAAAATGTACTCATCCGTCCATACACTTCTGCCGCAAGATCCAGCACCGGAAGATATGCCACAGCTCCGGTTCCCTCACCCAGGCACATATCTGCATGCAATGGTGCATCCATGTGTAACTCTTTCAGGATCTTCTGCATTCCAGGTTCTTTCGAGACATGTGACACAATCATCGCATCTTTGACCCACTCACAGATTCTGACGGCCGCAAGTGCCGCAACCGCTGAGATAAATCCATCAACTACAATCGGGATTCGATATACAGCACCTCCCAGATAGAGTCCGGTGATTCCCGCCAGATCGAATCCGCCTACTTTTGCCAGTACATCCACCGGATCATCCCATTTCGGACGATTGACCGCTATCGCCTTCTCGATCGCGTGTATTTTTCTTTCCAATCCTTCGTTCGTCAGTCCTGCTCCCCGTCCCGTTATCTCTGCCGGTTCGTCTCCCAGAAGTACGGAAGCCACGGCACTGCTGGTCGTCGTATTTCCGATTCCCATCTCTCCGGTAGCAATGATCTTATATCCGGCTTCCTTCTTTTCCTTCACCTGATGGATCCCGGTTAAGATTGCCTGTAACGCCTGCATTCTTGTCATAGCCGGACCTTTGGTCATATTTGCGGTTCCATTTGCTGTTTTATATCTTGGGACTTTTGTATCCGCTGCCATACCGATATCGATGGGAAAGATGTCTACACCGGCTTTTTTACACATGATCGCCGCACTGGTATTACATGTCAGAAAATTCTCTGCAACAATTGCAGTTACTTCCTGTCCTGTCTGCGTTACACCTTCTTCTACCACTCCGTTATCCGCACACATCACGATCAGCGCCTTCCGGTTCAGATTCACGTCTGTATCGCCGGTCAGTGCCGCAATCTGCATAATATGATCTTCTAGTTTTCCCAGACTGTGTAACGGTTTCGCAATGGAGTTCCACTTTTTCTGCGCATTTCCTTTCGTTACTACATCTGCCGGATGAATGCCAGATACAATCTGATGGAATTCCTGTTCCAGTTGTTCTAAACTTTGCTCTGCCATGCTTTTTATCCTCTCTGTTCTCTATGTTCTATCTCTTTCCCTAGCTCTTTTCTCTTGTTCCCTGCATCTTCTGCATTGTTCCAGAAAGTTCTCCGGAATCTTTTCATTTCCATAATAATGAATATGCGGATATCCTGCCAGTACCGTATCGGTACTGATCATGCATTTCCACGAACGGTTTGACATTGGTTTTTCCGCCAAAAATGCTTCCCCGCATACTTCTGAATCATAATAATGAAATTCATGTGCCGGGATACCTCCTGCTTCTTTACCGAATATTCTTCCCCCTGTCAGGGTAACATAGCCGAATTGCTTTAAGGAACCTGTCGGATAACTTTTCCCTTCTAAAAATCCAACCATTGGAAATTCTGTGCCGCTTTCATCCCTGATATATTCCTGCAGGTACATGAATCCTCCACACTCCGCGATACATGGCATTCCGCCGTTCAATGCTTTTTTAATACTCGTCTTCATTGACTCATTTTTACTTAGTTCTTCTGCATATAGTTCCGGATAACCGCCATAGAACAAAAGTCCCGACAGATTTCCCGGAATCTGCTTATCGTAAAGAGGAGAAAAAGGAATCAGTTCCGCTCCCATCTCCTGCAGCAGTTCCAGATTATCCTGATAGAAAAAACAGAATGCATCGTCACTTGCAAGCCCGATCCGTACCGTATCTTTTGTTCTAACCGATTCTGTACTATACTGTGCATTTTCTGCCAAATTTTCTACCATTTCTGATGTATATCCTTGCGTTTTCTTTTCCTGCAGCTCCGGTGCATTTTCTGCCAGTTCCAGAAGGCCTGCGATATCTACACTTTTCAGAATCTGTTCTCCCAGTCTTGTGAGTTTGTCTTCCGTATCTTTTCGTTCTTTTGGAAGCTTCAGTCCCAGATAACGGCTCTCCAGTGCACAATCTTTCATAACCGGAACATAACCGTAGACTTTGATTCCTGTCTGCACCTCAATCATCTCTTTCATTCTTCCATACATCATCGGAGACAAACGGTTCAGAATTACGCCTTTGATACGGCTGTCTTCTTTATAATGCAAAAACCCCTGGATACACGGCACTGCAGACACGCTTAGTCCTTTACAGTCCAGGATCATCACAGCCGGGGTATCGGTAATTCTGGCAATGTCATAAGCACTCGCCTCTGAAGAGATCCCTGCGATCCCATCATAGTATCCCATAACACCTTCCATTACGGAAATATCTGCTCCGGCACCATTTTTTTTCAGGATCTCTCTGACTCCATTTTCTCCACACAAAAAGGAATCCAGATTATAGCTGCTGATGCCGATCACAGTCTTGTGGAACATTGGATCAATGTAATCCGGCCCGCACTTAAAAGACGCAGGATTTATCTCCTGCATCTTCATTGCTTTCAATATTCCGCAGGTCAGCATGGTTTTACCTGCGCCACTTCTCATCGCAGTAATCAGAATTCTAGGAAGTTTCATTACTCAGATTCCTCCATTTCTTCCCGGATTTTCTCCGTTGTCAGATCCCCTACAGAGATCACTTTCGTAATATCCTCCACAATATCTCCGGTCATATCTTCCGGTTCCACCTCGTCCAGATTGATTTCTTCCAGAACGAAATCGTCTTCATTTTCCAGATCTGCTTCCTTTTTTGCCGGTCTGCTCGTAAAGCTGATCACATAAATCGGATTCTGTCCATTCATCATATGATAACTGCCCACTTTTTTCGCACGGCTTACCGCTACCTGAATGACTTCTGCCTCTTCTATCTCATTCTCTTCCGTATATTTTAACACCTGCATCATCGTCTCGAGTGAGATTGCATTGAGCACCACCCGTACAAATGGGTTCTTCTTCCGGATAGCATCCAGGATTTCATACAACTTTCCTTTACTGCCCCCGATAAATACGCAATCAGGTGCCGGCAGTTCTTCCAGTGCCTCCGGCGCCATACCTTCTATCACATGCAGATTATCCACGTGCATCCGCCTTGCATTTTCACGGATCAGTTCCTGCGCCTCCACTTTCTGTTCGATTGCATAGACGTTACCTTGCGTTGCAACCATGGCGGCCTCTACGGAAATAGAGCCTGTTCCTGCTCCGACATCATATACAACTGCATCCTTCTTAATCTTAAGTTTAGCAATCGAAATGCTTCTTACTTCTTCCTTGGTCATCGGTACATCGCCACGTACAAATGTATCATCCGGAATTGCCGGAATCACCGGGCTTTCGCCGCCGGATTCATTTTCAATATAAAGGACCGCCAGATTCTCTCCTTTGTAATGAAGCAGTGATCTTGCTGTTCCTGTCTGAATCTCTTCATTCTTATAAGAAAGTTCTGTCCCGATCCTGACTGTTACTTCGCCCATTCCATATTCCGTCATTTTTGTCAGGATCTGACGGATCTCTTCTGCATTACTTACAAGGGCGAATACCTTTTTATTCTCCTTAATGACCGCCATCAGATTTTCTTTTCTTCCATGCAGGCTTACTAGTGCCGCATCCTCCCATGTTACGCCAAGCTTTGATGCAAAATATATGATGGATGATACTCCAGGCACCACTTTTGTCTCAATCTGTGGGTCATCTTTCATCAATTCCAGAATCTTCTTCGCACCGCTGTAAAATCCTGTATCACCGGACAACACAATCGTTACATTTTCATATTCCGGATTTTCTTTGATATAAGAAATGATCTCATCCGGGCGGTATGCTTCATATATGGTCTGTCCGACTTCTGCCACTGCCTCGATCATCCTGCCTGCTCCGATCAGAAGTTCTGCTTCCTGACAGCATCTTTTTGCTTCCAGTGTAACCTGGTCTCTGGCACCTGCACCGATTCCCACCAGTGTAACTTTCCAGTGATTATCCAGTTCCAGTTCTTTCTGAAGAAATTTGGACATTTCTTCAAAATTCATTCCCTCTTCTTCTTCCGGCCTTCCGATCACAACCATTTTCACACCGGCTTCTAGTGCAGCCTGACATTTCTGCGGGTATCCGCCTGCAAGTCCTGATTCTTTCGTTACCATATAAGCAATATCATATTCCTTTAACATGGCACGATTCATTTCCGTAGAAAACGGTCCCTGCATACAGATGAGATGACGTCCGGAGAATCCAAGTTCTTCACAATTAACTGCCACCTGGCCAATAGACAGAACGCGCGCATATACCCGGCTTTCGTAATCCGTCAGTCTTGTATAGGATTCCAGCTCCTTGCTTCCTGTTGTTACCAGAATATTTCCTTCTGTTTTTTCCAGATACTTTATCGCTTCATCCATATTTTCCACACAGATGCTTTCTTTGGTCTCTTCACTTCCCCTGACCAGTCTTAAATACGGAACCTGCATAACCTCGCAGGCACTTTTCAAGTTTTTGGTCACTTCTTTGGCATATGGATGTGTTGCATCGATCACATAATCCGGCTCAAACACCCTCATAAACTCGCCCATCTGCCCACTGTCCATCCGGTCATGTGTCACCGTTATATTCTTCTCTTCCGGAAGCAGACTCTCCCCATAAGCGGTTGCCACACAGACGTGCAGTCTTACGCCTCTTCTTCCGAGATAAGATGCTAATTTTCTTCCTTCTGTTGTCCCTGCATATAATAGAATCTTTTTGTCTTTCATATACGATATCCCCTTGGTGTAACCATTTTTTCCCGAATTACTTTTGTCTGTTTATTTCCGATAAATACAGTAGAGAACATATCTACTGTTGTCTCTTTTAATTCTTTCAGTGTCAGTGTCTGCATTGTTTCTCCCTCGCGGGCAATGTTTTTCACTATTCCGCAGGCGGTATCTTCCGCCTTATATTCCAGCATGATCTCACATGCTTTTGCAAGATAGGTACTGCGTTTCCTGCTGGACGGATTATAAAGGCAGATCACAAAATCAGCTTTTGCCGCACAGCGAAGCCTTTCTTCGATCAATTCCCACGGTGTCAGAAGATCACTTAAACTGATCAGACTGACATCATGTCCGACTGCTGCTCCAAGTACCGCAGAACCTCCCAGTGCCGCTGTCACTCCCGGGATTACTTCGATCGCGACTTCCGGATATTCCTCACCGATTTCATACATCAGTCCTGCCATTCCGTATATCCCGGCATCTCCGCTGCATACCATTGCCGTTACAGCTCCTTTTGCTGCCTCTTCGAATGCCATCCTGCACCGTGCTGCCTCCTGTCTCATGGACGTTGTCAGATATCTCTTATCCGGAAAATATTCTTTTAATAATTCGATATATACGGTATATCCGACGATCACATCACATTTTTCCAGCGTCCGGACTGCTTTCACCGTCATCTGTTCATATGCCCCCGGTCCCATTCCTATCACATATACCTTATTCAAACTTCACCCTCCAATTATCCCAGGCAAATGCTGCTGTCACACCATTTTCTGCCTGTTTTCTGATCCGCAGTGTACCACCTGTATATACAGCACTTCTTTCACATACATTATCCACTCCGGTAACCTTTTTTACAAATGTAGAAACACTGAATTCTCCTTCTACTTTTTTTAATTCTTCTGCCGAATAAAATTCCGGCTCTATGTTATATTTGTTGCAAAATGTAAGCAATCCCTCTTCGTCTTTTTTTAGATCAATGCTTGCGATCCTGCCAATACTTTTCTTATTAATATGTGATTCTTTCAGTATCTTATCCACCAGCTGTTCTATCTGCTCTGCGGATGTCCCCCGTCTGCAGCCGATTCCCACCGTGATCCGTTGTGGTATCAGCCTTAATACATGACTGCTTAATTTTCGTTCATATATCCCGATATAGATATCTGGATTCCCATAGGTTTCCGGTACGATCTTCACTTCTTCCGGCACAGTACCCTCTATCGAATCTCTTCCGCTCTCAATCGCGGCCACGACTGTCTTTCCTTCCAGAATCTTTGCCGAAATTTGCTTTGCCTTCTGCATATCTTCTATATAAAGATGATTCTTTCTGGCAAATACATCTATTGCCCATTTTCCCCGGATATCTGTAGCTGTTGTGATCACAGGCAGTGCTCCTGCCATCTCTGCAATTCTTTCAGCCATCTCATTTGCTCCGCCAATGTGCCCGGACAGGATCGGGATACAATATTGTCCTTTCTCATCCAGTACCAGTACCGCCGGATCTGTTGTCTTTGATCCTATAAAAGATGCGATCAAGCGCACGGCAATCTGTACTGCTCCAATAAAGATCAGTACATCCCGCGTCCGGAACTGTTCACCTGTCCATTCTCTGGCACTGCATTTTACCGCATCCTTGTCCGATTCCAGTTCTTTGCATTTTACCGCCTGCAGCACCTGGTGTCCTTCTTTTTCCAGTTCATGTGCTAAAGATCTCTCCAGTCTTCTTCCATTTCCGGTAAAACTGATCATTGCAATCTTCATCTTATTTTACTCCCTGACGGAACTCGGTGGTGAATTCCGGATCATACAGTTTCGAACGTTCATACGCATGATGTGTCACCACATCTCCAACGATGATCAATGCTGTCTTTGTAATTCCATGTGCTTTCGCAGTCTCTGCCAGTGTACTGACAGTACAGATGTAACTTTCTTCCTCCGGCCATGTTGCCTTGTATACAATTGCTGCCGGCGTATCTTCTTTATAACCGCCTTCTATCAACTGGCCTTCCAGCTTTTCCAGAAGTCCTGTACTTAAGAAAAGTACCATCGTCGCATTATGACTTGCAAACGCTGCAACCTTTTCCTTCGCCGGAACCGGTGTTCTTCCTTCCATACGTGTGATGACAACACTCTGTGACACCTCCGGAAGTGTATATTCCAGATTCAGTGCCGCTGCTGCCCCGCAGAAGGAACTGACACCCGGGCAGGAATCATATGCAATTCCCAGTTCATCCAGATGATCCATCTGTTCCCGGATTGCACCGTACAGACACGGATCACCTGTATGCAGCCGAACCGTCATCTTCTGTTCCCATTCTGCCTGTTCCATCACTTCCAGAACTTCTTCCAGTGTCATCTTCGCACTGTTATATATCTCGCATGTCTCCTTTGTACTCTTTAACAGCCCCGGATTCACCAGTGATCCCGCATAGATCACCACATCAGCCTGCTCTAGATAACGTTGTCCACGGACCGTGATCAGATCTTCGGCTCCCGGACCTGCTCCCACAAAATGTATCATTTTCCGACTCCTTCCTGTCCTGCAAAGAACCTGCCACCAGCAACTTCTCCTGCATACTCTGGTATCTATTGTATATGTCGTTCTTTTCTGAATCTTTCTATCAGTTCTTCTGCTTTTTCTGTCTTTCCAAGGATTCCGTATACATTGGAAAACGTGACCACTCCCACTTGTATCTCTCCTTTCCCCCGGTAGTTCAGATATTCCTCCATACGCATCATGATTTTTTCCATAATGCGTGTTCGTTCTTCCTCGCTGCATTTCTCCAATGCATCATCCGTCGTCACACAGTCAAGAAATTCGACTGCCTTCTCTCCGGCAATTCCCGCTCTCAATGCGGCCGTGGCGAATAAATCCATCCGACAGTCTGCCCATCTGGAATGGGTATTCATGATTCCGCCGGATACCTTGATCAGTTTCCCGATATGTCCGACCAGCAGGACACCTTTACAATCCTGTTCTACCGCCATATCTATGGCCTGACCAATATAGTTACTACATTTTACCACATCATTTTCTTCTATACTATACTGTTCTTTCAGAAAATCCAATCCGTAATTACCCGGTGCAATGATCAGATACCTGTACTTTTCCGCAAGGCATACCTTCATCTCTACTTCAATGGTATCGATCAGCGCCTGTTCACTCATCGGATTCACAATACCGGTTGTCCCAAGTATTGAAAGTCCTCCTTCTATTCCAAGTCTTGGATTAAATGTTTCTTTTGCCAGTCTTGCCCCTTCCGGAATCGAAATCTCTACATCAATTCCACCGGTATAGCCAACCTCTTCACAGGCTTCTTCTACTTCTTTTCTTATCATCTGCCTTGGCACACGGTTAATTGCGGCTTCTCCCACCGGCTGATTCAGTCCGGGCCTGGTCACTCTTCCTACCCCGATCCCGCCATCAATATGAATCTGTCCTGTTTCAGAAAGCCTTACCTGACTGTAAACCAGTACTCCATTCGTGATATCCGGATCATCTCCGCTGTTTTTTTTGACCGCACAGGATACCATATCCGGCAATTCCCTGTCTGTATATTTTCTCTGTATATCCGTGATATCCAACTGCAGCTTTTCTCCCTGCGGCAGTTCTACCGACACCTGCTCTACTTTTTCACCTGTAAAAAGCATCTGCATTGCTGCCCTCGTTGCAGCCTGTGCACAGGTTCCGGTTGTATACCCTTTTGCTAATTCTTTTTTCGGCATATGGACTCCTTTCCATCAGGGAGCGAGGTTTTGGCTTTTTTAATATCCCCTGACGCAAAAATGGAGGACTGCAGTTTTCTACATTCCTCCACCAATTTTAGCGTTTTCATACTTACATGTCAAATTATCTGTATGACGATTCTCCACTTATTCGTTACCATTTTTGTTCTTACATTCTTGTTCCCATGCTTTGATTTCACCGCATGCAATCTTCATTCCCGAATCTCCGGACGGCTGGGTCTTGAAGTCATCCGGCATCTCATGAAGTACGATTGTCCGGCCGGGTATCAACCGCTTAATGCATTAAATAGCAACTCTACTGAATAAACATCGCATCCCCAAATGAAAAGAACCGGTACCTCTCCTTCACAGCCTCTTCATAAGCCGCAAGCACGTGCTCCCGTCCTGCAAGCGCAGATACCAGCATGATTAATGTAGATTCTGGAAGATGGAAGTTCGTGATCAGACAATCCAGTACTTTGAATTTATAGCCCGGATAGATGAATATCTGTGTCCATCCACTCTTTGCTTCCAGATGTCCATTCTCATCTGCTGCCGATTCTACCGTTCTGCAGCTTGTCGTTCCGACGCAGATAACACGGTGTCCCGTCTCTTTTGCACGATTGATCTTCTCAGCCGCTTCTTCATCGATCATGAAGAATTCCGAATGCATATGATGCTCGGTAATCTCATCCACTTTTACCGGACGGAATGTTCCAAGCCCCACATGAAGTGTAACTCTCGCAATATCCACACCTTTTGCCTTAATCTCTTCCAGAAGTTCCGGTGTAAAATGCAGTCCTGCCGTCGGTGCTGCTGCCGAACCTGTGTGAGTTGCATATACCGTCTGGTAACGGTTCTTATCCTCCAGATGGTGTGTGATATATGGAGGCAGCGGCATCTGGCCAAGCTGGTCTAAGATTTCTTCAAAAATTCCGTCGAAATCGAATTTGATCAGACGGTTTCCTTCTTCTACCACATCAATGACTTCTCCCATCAGAAGGCCATCACCGAAACTAATCTTTGCTCCGACTTTTGCTTTCTTACCTGGTTTTACCAGCGTCTCCCATACGTTGTTTTCTTTTCTCTTCAATAATAATACTTCGATTTTGGCATTGGTCTCTACTTTGGAACCAATCAGTCTTGCCGGAATAACCTTTGTATCATTGATTACCAGACAGTCTCCCTCATGCAGATACTCTGTGATTTCTTTAAATACATGATGGGAAAAAGCCCCGGTCTCCTTGTCAAGGACAAGAAGTCTGGAGCTCGAACGATCCTCAAGCGGATCCTGTGCAATCAGTTCTTCCGGCAATTCATAATAAAAATCCTGACGTTTCATAATTATGAATTCCTTTCCCTTTTATTCTTTACGTATCTTTTTCTGATATGTTTTCATTTACAGTTGCATTTGAAGCTATTTCTTTTTCTGATTTATTTTCTACCAGACGATAGCCATTATACACTGGTTTTCCCAGTTTCTCAACTACAGAACTCTGTGTATTTTCTATTTTTTTCAATTCCTGTATCCCAGACTCTTTCATTTGGACATTTTCCTGCGTTTTTGACAGCTCACCCTCTGATGTCTGCTGTTTCTGCTCTTCTACATTTGGCTTTTCACATTCTGGTGCAACTGTTCCCGGTTGCGCCATCCATGCTTTTATCTTCTTCTGATAGACCACTCTGGTATCACAAAGCAGGTCATGAAATCCACGTTTTTCCGAATCAATTCCTGCAACAATATAACCGATATTCACCGGAAGGCTACATAAGAATCTTCCAACCGTCTCGCGGTACACCACATTGAACAGTGTCAGCTTCTCTTCCGGATTTTTTGAAACTACCCGGAGATTCATCGCTTTCTTTCCAAGTGTCGTTCCTGTCAGATAGGTAAATGCAATAAAATATAACACTTTCAGAGCATACAGTATGATATCTTTCAACGAATAATGAAATAGGATATCCGTTCCCGTTATCGCACCACCGCCAGCCAGTGAGATACCTGCAAATATCAGCCGCACGATCAGGAGGCCTGCAAATACTACCACACTGTCGATCATATAAGCCGCCATCCGCACCCAGAACCCTGCATACTCCAGATTCCCACTGGCACAGCAACTGTTCTGTCTGGCTAACTTCTCCTGATTATCGTAACTGTTCTGCATAGTACATCGGCACCCCGCTTTCTACACTTTTGGCGGTTTCCGTCAGAACCTGCGCTTCTGACTTCGGAACTAATGATTCTGCTTTGGAAAACAGCGACTGCAAAAGTCCTTCATCTGATTCCATCTCATAAAATGTAGATGTTCCAAGTTTTTTGCTCATTGCATCTTTCATATCCGGATACAGACTGATCTCATCGATCAGACCGTTGTTCTTCGCCTGCTTTGCAGTATAAGTTCTTCCGTCTGCCAGTTTCTTTACATCCTCCACTGACATATCACGGCCGTCTGCCACGATATTCACGAATTTCTCATAAGCTTCATTGATCTGATCCTGATAAATAGCAATCTGCTCGTCCGTAAATTTGCTGCTGTCCTTATTCTTTCCGCTCGTGATACTTACATAACGGATTCCAAGCTTTTTATACAGCCCGGACATATCATATCCTGACATGATCACACCGATGGAACCGGTCGTTGTATTCGAATTTGCATAGATTTTATCCGATGCCATAGACACCATATATCCACCGGATGCCGCATAATGTGCCATATAATCCCAGATCGGACGTTTTGTTGTCTCTTTATATTCTTTCAGTTTCTGATACAGTTCTTCGGATTCATAGACAGTTCCTCCCGGAGAATCTACATACAGAAGAATTCCTTTATTGTTAGAATCATCCATCAATTCATCGATATAATTCATCGTTGAATCATGCTGATATCCACTGGATGCCTCCAGTGTACTGCTTCCACTCTGTTCCTGGATCGTACCTTCTACTCTTACGATTGCAATATAATCTTCAGACGGTGGATTAAACTGATACGAACCTCCGAGATTAATTATATCATCTGCACTGTTCTGAAGCAGATTTTTTGAAATTGTATTGGTAAATACGCTGGCAGCACTGACTCCAACGAACAGTGCTGCCGCTACTACCAGACCTATGATCTGTTTTTTCTTCATACGTAATCCTCTTGCTCTTTTTACCGAGCTTTTATCTGATATGAATGAATGTTTTTTTATTTACGGAGTTCGATTCCCATACCCTCGAGTGCCTTTAAGATACGGTCCATAGCTGCAGATACATCTGCATCTTCCAGAGTCTTATCCTTTGCACGGAATACGATAGAATATGCAACAGATTTGAATCCTGTTTTAATCTGAGCACCTTCGTAAATATCGAACAGTGAATAGCTTTCCAGATATTCACCGCCCTTGCTTTCGATCACATCTTCAATCTGTCCTACCAGAATCTCTTTTGGCATTACCATACTGATGTCACGTGTCACTGCAGGGAATTTTGCAATTCCTGTATATTTACGATCAAATGTTGCTCTTGCTACGATCTCTGGCATATCGATTACTGCAATGTAGGCTCTTGTTCCGATTCCATAGTTATCTGCAACTTCCGGATGTACTTCTCCAAGATATCCGACTACTACACCATCATAAATGATGTTTGCCTGACGTCCCGGGTGAAGGAATGATTTTCCTGCATTCGGATCGTATTTTTCTTTCTTATGAAGTCCTACTTTATCGAAGAACTCTTCTACGACACCCTTCATAGTGAAGAAGTCGCCTTCGCCATACATACCAAGTGTGAACTGTACTCTTTCATCCGGCAGTTCTGTAAGTGGAAGTGCCTTTGGGAGATAAATGTTAGCCAGTTCGTATAATTTTACGTCTTTATTTCTTCTGTTATAGTTTGTTGCAAGTGATGTCAGCATACCATTCAAAGAAGATGTACGCATGATACTATAATCTTCTCCCAGTGGGTTCATGATCGGAATAGCCTTACGAAGATCAGAATCTTCCGGAATTAGAAGCTTGTCAAATACCTTCGGGCTTTCGAATGAATATGTCATTCCCTGGCTGAATCCGCAGAACTCAGCGATATCACGTGCAACCTGCTCTACTCTTAACTTGAATGATAATTTTCCTGTTGTAGCTTCTCCACTTGGAAGTGTGGTCGGAATGTTATCATATCCGTAGAATCTTGCAACCTCTTCCGCAAGGTCGGCGATGCGGAATAAGTCATGACGGAAAGTAGGTGCGATGACTTCGCTTGTCTCTTCGTCGAATTCCAGATCAATCTTCCTGAAATATCCAAGCATCTCTTCTTTGGAAATGTCTGTTCCGAGAAGTTTATTGATCTTATCTGCATCAAATGGTACTCTTACAGGTTCTTTCTTCTTGCTGTATACATCGACCATTCCTCCGACAACTTCACCGGCTCCGAGTTCTTCGATCAGCTGACATGCACGATCGATGGCCGCTTCTGCATTGTTCGGATCCAGTCCTTTTTCAAATTTACCGGAGGCATCGGTACGAAGTCCGATCTTCTTGCTTGATTTACGGATGTTGGTTCCATCAAAGCAAGCTGCTTCGAATAACATTGTCTGAACATCGTCTGTGATCATAGAGTTTTCTCCACCCATGATACCTGCGATACCGATGGATTTCTTACCGTCACAGATCATCAGTACAGATTCATCCATCTCTCTTTCCTGTCCGTCAAGAGTTGTGAATTTCTCACCTTTTTCTGCAGTACGCACTACAATTTCTTTTCCTTCGATCGTATCAAGGTCATATGCATGCATTGGCTGTCCGTATTCTTCCATTACATAGTTTGTAATATCAACCAGGTTGTTGATCGGGCGGATTCCTACAGAAGCCAGACGTCTCTGCATCCATTTTGGAGATGGTCCGATCTTAATGTTCTTTACGATTCTTGCACAATATCTTGGGCAAAGTTCCGGATTCTTAACGGTTACTTTGATATAATCTGCTGCATTCTCATCATTTCCTGTTGGTGTGACAACAGGTGGATAGAACGCTTTATTAAATGTAGCTGCTGCCTCTCTTGCAATACCTACAACACTGAAGCAATCTACACGGTTAGATGTGATCTCATATTCTACAACGACATCATCGAGGCCAAGTGATTTGATCGCACTCTCGCCTACAACGGCATCATCGTCGAAGATATAGATTCCGTATTCCGGAGCTTCCGGATACATCTCTCTGTTTGAACCAAGTTCTTCGATGGAACACATCATACCATCGCTTTCTACGCCGCGGAGCTTTCCTTTTTTAATCTTGATCCCGCCTTCTACGCGCTGTCCAGGTTCATGTCCGCCAGCCACACGTCCGCCTGCTAATACAACCGGTACCTTGTCTCCTTCTTTCACATTCGGAGCACCTGTTACGATCTGAATCGTCTCTGTTCCGATATTTACCTGACAGATGATCAGCTTATCTGCGTCCGGATGTTTCTCAATCTTGTCGATCTGTCCGATCACGATCTTATCAAGATCCGCATCTAATTTTTCAAAACCTTCGACTTTTGTACCAGACAAAGTCATTGCATCTGTATATTCCTGAGCTGTTACATCAAGATCCGGAACATACGCTTTTATCCATGATAATGAAGTATTCATTTATAAATCTCCTTTTCGTATTATTACTTGTGCTCGCTAGAACTGTTTTAAGAATCTGATATCATTTTCGTATAACAGTCTCATATCATCGATCTCGTACTTCAGAAGTGCGATACGTTCCAGTCCTACACCGAATGCGAATCCTGTATATTCTTCCGGATCAATTCCGCACATTTCCAGTACGTGTGGATGTACCATACCACATCCGAGGATCTCGATCCATCCGGATCCTTTACAGAAACGGCATCCTTTTCCACCGCATTTGAAGCAGCTTACATCCATCTCGGCACTTGGCTCTGTGAATGGGAAATGATGTGGTCTGAATTTTGTCTTTGTGTCTT
>OKSF01000678.1_pt1 | contig 31850 bp, 35 predicted proteins | sample 1606061 | NCBI WGS metagenome assembly OKSF01 (sample SAMEA3541567, study PRJEB24748) | human gut metagenome | biome: human gut; feature: human-associated habitat; material: faeces | place: China | collected 2012
TCGGCATGGCCATCGCCTGCGAGGAGTTCGGGGCGAAGTTCTTCGCCAATGGGGCTTCTCCCAGCGGCGTCCTGGAGCATCCGGGGACCATCAAGGACCCCCAGAGAGTCCGGGAAGCCTGGCAGTCCCAGTTCGGGGGCAGCAGTAATGCAGGGAAGGTGGCCGTCCTGGAAGAAGGCATGAAGTATTCCCCCATCGGGATCTCTCCGGACCAGGCCCAGTTCCTGGAGACGAGGAAATTCCAGATCGATGAAATCGCCCGGATCTTCCGGGTACCGCCCCATATGATCGGGGATCTGGAGAAATCCACCTTTTCCAACATCGAGCAGCAGTCCCTGGAATTTGTGAAATACACCCTGGGGCCCTGGGTGTCCCGGTGGGAACAGGCCATGAGTCAGGCACTCCTGACACCGGAAGAACGGACCCAGTATGAGATCCACTTCAACGTGGACGGGCTGCTACGGGGCGACTACGAAAGCCGGATGAACGGCTATGCTGTAGGAAGGCAGAACGGGTGGCTCTCTGCCAACGACATCCGGGAACTGGAAAACATGAACCGGATTCCGGAAGAAGAGGGCGGGGACCTGTATCTCATTAACGGGAACATGACAAAACTGAAGGATGCCGGCCTTTTTGCAGGAACTGGCAGCAAGGAGGGAACCAATGAAACGTAAATTTTGGAACTGGGTGAAGAACGAAGGTGAGGAGGTCCGCACTCTGTATCTTACCGGGGAAATCTCCGATGAAACCTGGTTCGGGGATGAAGTGACCCCTAAAATGTTCAAGGATGAGCTCATGGCCGGCAGCGGGGATATCACCCTCTGGATCAATTCTCCCGGGGGCGATGTGTTCGCGGCGGCTCAGATCTACAACATGCTGATGGACTATCCTGGGAAGGTGACCGTAAAGATTGACGGGCTGGCAGCCTCTGCAGCCAGTGTCATTGCCATGGCCGGAAGCCAGGTGGAAATGTCCCCTGTGGCCATGATGATGATCCACAACCCCATCACCGTAGCCATCGGAGACAGCAAGGAGATGCAGAAGGCCATCGATATGCTGGCGGAAGTGAAGGAAAGCATCGTGAACGCCTATGAAATCAAGACCGGCCTGTCCCGGAACAAAATTTCCAAGCTGATGGACGCAGAATCCTGGTTCAACGCCAAGAAGGCCGTGGAGCTGGGGTTTGCGGATTCCATCCTCTATACGGAAGAACATCCAGAAGAGAATCTGGATGTTGATGCCATGCTGTTCAGCCGGGCGGCAGTGACCAACTCCCTGCTAACCAAGTTGTCCATCAATCAAAAAACAAAAGAACCTGTATCCAACAAGGTCCCCGCAGATAAACTCATGAAGCGGCTGGGCCTTCTTGTGCATTAAGGAGGAATATCCATGAATCAGATCCTGAAACTGAGAGAAGAAAGAGCCAACACCTGGGAAATGGCCAAGGCTTTCCTGGAATCCCACCGGGACAAGGACGGCATGGTCTCTGCGGAAGACAGTGCCGTCTATGACCGGATGGAAGAAAAAGTGGTGGCCCTGGGGAAAGAAATCGAACGGCTGGAGCGCCAGCGGAATATCGATGATGAAATGAATAAGACCATCGACAAGGCCCTGAAAGGCACCCCCGGTGCCGGTAACCTGAAGCCTGACACCAAAGTGGGACGGGCCAGTGACGCCTATACCAAAGCGTTCTGGCAGGCTTTCCGGGGGAAGGGCAATATCCAGGAAATCAAGGACACCCTGACCATCGGCTCCGATCCCGAAGGCGGGTACCTGGTCCCGGATGAATACGAACGCACTCTGGTGGCGGCCCTCCAGGAAGAAAACTTCTTCCGCAGCCTGGCCCACACCATCCGCACTTCTTCCGGGGACCACACCATTCCGGTCGTGGCAAGTCACGGGGAAGCGGCCTGGATGGAAGAAGGCAGCGCCTATCCGGAAAGCGATGACACCTTCAGCCAGGTGAACCTGGGCGCTCATAAGCTGGGAACCGCCATCCGGGTGTCCGAAGAACTGATGAACGACAGTGTCTTCGACCTGGAAAGCTACATCACCCAGGAATTTGCCAGACGCATCGGGACCAAGGAAGAAGAAGCCTTCCTGGTGGGGGATGGCCAGCATAAGCCCCTGGGGGTATTCCAGGGAGCAGAAGTAGGGGTGACCGCCGGAAAGACCGCCATCACCTTCGATGACATGATGGACTTGTACCACAGTCTCCGTACTCCCTATCGGAGAAATGCCTCCTGGATTCTGAACGATTCCACGGTGAAGGCCATCCGGAAACTGAAGGACAACAACGGGAACTATATCTGGCAGCCTTCTGTCCAGGTGGGTCAGCCGGACCGGATCCTCAGCCTGCCGTACCGCACATCCAGCTTTGTGCCGGAACTGGCTGCGGGGAATAAGGTCATTGCCCTGGGGGACTATTCCTACTACTGGATCGCCGACCGTCAGGGCCGGAAGTTCAAGCGGCTCAGCGAACTCTACGCCGCCAATGGGCAGATCGGGTTCCTGGCCAGCGAACGGGTGGACGGCCGCCTGATCCTGCCGGAAACCGTGAAAGTCCTGGAAATCCAGGCCGGCTGATGACCATTTTGGAGGGAAGTGATGAGCATGGCAGTGACGGGACTCATAACGCTTGATGAAGCCAAAACCTATCTCCGGATAGACGGAAACGAGGAGGACGACCTCATTACCCGTCTCATCGCTTCTTCCGAGCGGCTTTGCCTGGATACCTTGCGGAAAGAAGAACCGGAAGAAACGGCGGCCTATAAAATGGCCGTCCTTTTTTCCGTGGCCTATCTCTATGAGCACAGGGAAGATGCAGATTACCACAATCTGCTTCTCACCCTGCGCTCTCTTTTGTTTGGGGAAAGAAAGGAAGCCTTCTGATGAAAATCGGGAAGATGGACAAACGGATCACCCTTCTTAGACCTATCCCTTCCGAAGATGGATACGGAGGCTTTCATACAGACTATGAAGAACAAGGAAAAATCTGGGCCCAGGTGATCCAGACCAACTACGCCGAGCAGGAGGCCCAGGGGACGCCCATGAGCCGGGAGCAGCTGCGGCTCAAGATCCGGCCCCGGAAGGACATCCGGAGAGGGTGGCGGCTTCGGCTTTTGGAAGAACTCTACGAAATCGAGACGGTGGACAATACATACCGGGACAGCACCACGCTAATCGTCCACCGGTATGAACAGGGGGTGTAGGAAGTGCCTTTCTTTACGGTGAAAGTCCCGGAAGGGGAACTGAGCAAGGCTGTCCGGCAGATTGCTGCCTGGGACGGGAAGACGCGGCTTCGGGTGGAAGCGGCCCTGAAAAACGGCACAAATGCGGTAGCCCGGGAAGCCCGGCAGCGGGTCCCGGTCTGGTCGGGGAAACTGAAGAAATCCATCAAGACCCGGTTTTCCACGGTGAAGCTGGAAGGTCAGGTGTACAGCAACGTACCCTATGCCCATCTGGTGGAATTTGGCAGCTGGGCCCATACGGTAAGACCTAAGAAGAAAAAGGCTCTCCGGTTCTTCCGGGGCGGCCCTGTCTTTACGAAACGGTCCCGGATCCCGGCCCAGGCGGGGAAGCCTTTCTTCAAGCCGGCTTATGACTATGTAGAACCCCAGCTGATCCGTGATGTAAAGAAAGCGATCCAGGAACCATGAAGAGATTACCCAATAACGCCGTACATAAGGCCCTGGTGGCCTTTCTCAGAAACCATACAGGACTGGCCGTCTATGACTATGTCCCTCAGGAAGCGGTTCTGCCGTTTATTACCCTGGGAACCATGACGGTCCAGGATAAGTCCACCAAGACCGAGGATATGACCCATCTTTCGGCCCATATCCACATTTACAGCAGCTACAAGGGCCGGTACGAAATCAACACCCTGGCGGAGAAACTGATCAACCTGTTCGGCATGGAGCAGCTGGACCTTTCGGAAGAAGAGTTCTATGTCTCCGCCCAGGGGGTGGATTTCTACGAAACCTACCCGGAGGATGAGACCGGCTACAGCGGGGTGATCACCCTGGAAGTCCTCATCCAGAACATCCATAAGGAGGAATAATATGGCAACTACAACGTTTCCCAGCCGGAGCGAAGCCTCCAACACGGCCACTGCCGGCAAGGATTACCTTATTTATCTGAACGCGGGAGAATCCGACACCAATCCCACCTGGCTGCTACTCGGGGGCCAGCGGAGCGGTGACCTGACCCGGCAGGCGGACGGAATCGACGCCAGCAGCAAAACGTCCAGCGGATGGAAATCTACCATCCCCGGCCTGCGGAACTGGTCCCTGGACCTGGAATCTGTGTATCTGGCCGGAGACAAGGGGGCTAAATTTCTGGAAGCCTCTTTCCTTGCAGGAAAGCAGGTCCACATTAAATTCGAGTATCCGGACAAAAGCTATGTGACCGGCTGGGGCTCTGTGACGGAATGCAGCCTGTCCACCCCTCATGATGACGTGGCTACCCTGTCCGGGACCATTTCCGGGGACGGCCCCTTAAGCGATCTGAAGAGTGCGGACGGTGCGACCGTAACTGGCGGCTGAGAGGAGGAGTAACATTCCATGAAGAAAATCGACTTTGAAGTCTTTGGTCCCGGCCAGTATCTGTATTTCGACATCGGCCGGCTGATCCAGGTGGAAAACATCACGGGCAAAAGCGCCGGGGACATTATCCGGAACCAGGAACTGAACCTGGGAATCCTGACGGCCCTTCTGTCCATTGGCCTCCGGCAGCACGGGATCAAGAACCCCCAGTGGTACGCCAACAAGATGCAGGAACTCATAGATGAGGGGCACGAGATGGAAGAATTCATCCAGCCCGTGGTGAAAGCCATTGCTGGGTCCGGCATCCTGGGGAAAGAAGTGTATTACGCCATCTTTCCGGAAGAAGATCCGGGTAAAGAAACGGCCAAGGGAAAAGCAAAGCCAAAAAACTGACAGCGGGACAGGAAGAAGTCCCGTCTTTCAATGACTGGCTGCGGTGGGCGGAAGAAGTGGCCTATGGGCTGCTGCACCTTCTGCCCGCTCAGTTTTATGCTCTGACTCCCCTGGAACTGGACCGGATGGCCGAGTGCCGGGTCAGGGCAGAGGAACGGAAAAAATGGGAGACCGCCTATTGGGTGGCCTGCCTCATGAGCGTCTACACCCGGAAACCGGTGCGGACGGAGAAGCTGATGAAGCCCTTCCTGCCGAAGAAAACCAGCAGCCAAATCGCAGCCGAGCGGGATGCCTTTTTCGAGGAATTCAGACGGAAAGGAGATGAGGGACATGGCGACCATCGCTGACCTTCTGGTAAAGATTGGGGCGGATACCTCCGACCTCCGGAAAGAACTCAATGCCACCAAACGGCAGATCAAGTCCGCCTTTGGGAGCGAAGCCCTGGACGTGTCCAAGAAATCTCTGGCCGTCTTAGGAGGCATCGGGGCCGGTCTGGCTGCACTGGGGGTGGCATCTGTGAAAGCGGGGGCCAGCCTCCAGAGCACCAAGACTGCCTTCACCAATATGCTGGGGAGTGCGGAAAAAGCACAGGATTTCCTGGGGAAGATGCAGGACTTTGCAGCTAAGACCCCTTTTGAATTCAGCCAGGTGTCCCAGGCGGCCCAGAAGTTCATCGCTTTCGGCTTTTCTGCGGAGCAGGTCATCCCGACTCTTACCGCAGTAGGGGATGCGGCGGCTGGCGTTGGCCTCGGGGCGGAAGGCATCAACCGGATTACCTTGGCCCTGGGCCAGATGGCCGCCAAGTCCAAGGTTCAGGCCGGCGAAATGATACAGCTCACCGAAACGGGGATCCCGGCCTGGAAGATGCTGGCTGACCAGATTGGGGTGTCTGTGCCGGAAGCCATGAGCATGGTGTCTAAGGGAGCCATTGACGCGGCAACGGGCATCACGGCCCTCGTGAGCGGGATGGAGCAGTCCTTCGGGGGCATGATGGATCAGCAGAGTCAGACCATCAGCGGCACCTGGTCCACCTTGATGGACGGCTTAGAACAGTCTGCCGCCCAGGTAGGCCTCCAGATTGCAGAAGCCCTGAACCTTACGGGAATCTTTCAGACCCTGGGGGATATGCTGACGAACTTTGCGGCCACGGTCCAGTCTTCCGGGCTTACGGAAGCCCTTCTGACGGCCATCCCGCCTGAGTTCCAGGCAGGGATTCTTCTCATTGTTTCCACCCTAACCGGCCTCGCCATTCCGGCCATCGGGCTCTTTGTGACGAAAGTGACTCTGATGGCCGCTCCTTTTGTGGCGGCGGTAGCAGCGGCAGCTCCTTTCATTGCTGCAGCGGCAGCGGTGGCCACGGCTCTCTATGCCATCTGGAAAAGCGGGATGACCGTGGAAGATGTGCTGGGGACCATGGGCATCAAGATGGAAACGGTCACCCGAGCCGTGGATGCCCTGAAAGAAATGGTCAGCGCAGCGGCCCAGAACATTATCGCCCATCTCCAGGCCCTGGAACCGGTGTTCACTCTTGTGGCTGCGGTGATGGGAGCCGCCTTCTATGCCTCCCTGCAGATCATCGGGGCCGTTGTGAACGGGGTGCTGAACTTCATCACTGTCCTTAGCGAATGTGTCACCTGGATCTTGAACGCTTTCACGTACCTGGTGGAGGGCATCGGGTCCTGTATCGATGAAGTGGGAAGCATCCTGTCCGACATGGCTGACAGCATTCTTCCCTCCTGGGCTTCCAGCGGTCTTTCCACCATTGCCAACTTTGTCAGCGAAGCCATCAGCTGGCTCTCCAGCCTGATCCAGAAAATCGTGGAAACCAATAATGCCCTGGGTTCCATGGGCGGGGAAGGCGGTGGAGATGGCGGGGGTGGCAGTGCTCCGGCTAAACGGGAATTCAAGCTGCCGGACTTTAGCAACCTCCGGGGCAGGGGAGGAGACATCCCGGTTCCTTCAGGAGGAGGCGGAGGCGGCAGTGGTTCTGGCGGTGGTGGCGGACGGGGCGGAAGCTCCGGAGGTACGGACCAGCTGGCTAGTGCGGCGGCCCAAACCAGCAAGAGCATCGAAGAAGAATGGTTCCGGACCTTCCAGACCAAAAGCGCTCTGGTGGATCGGTGGTATAAGGAAGAAACGGACGAACTGGAGAAATCCAGGTCCGCCAATGAGAACTATGAACGGGATAAGACTCGTCTGGCAGAGCTGTATGCCCAGAAGCGGCTGGATGCCCTTTCTGAAGAACAGACCAAAACGAGAGAGCTGATGAACAAGGCCCGGGACCTGTCCTTCGATGCGGTGACGGCGAAAATCACTCTCTACGGTTCCAAACAGGAACAGGAAGTCATGAAGATGCAGTCCGACATGGAAAAAGCGGTGGCTTCCATTGATGACAAGTACGCCAAGCTGTCCCAAGACTTCATTTCTCTGACGGCCAGTGAAAAGGCTGTGTTCCTGAATGCCCTGAAAGAAAAAGGCATCGCCTACGAACAGGCCAGTGCCAACGAAATCGCCTTTGAAAAACAGGCCAACCTGGAAAAGGCAGCGGCCTACAAAAGCTACATGGAAGAACGGAATGCCTACTTTGCCCAGGGGAAAGACATCCAGGCGGCTCTGGATGAAGCCTACAACCAGAACTCCCTGGCCATGCTGCAGGAAACCCTTACCGCAGAAATGGCCCTTCGGCAAAGCAACATCGATGCGGAAAAATCCCTGATGGATACCTACCAGGAAGCCTATATGAATGCCCATATGGGAACCCTGGAACTCATTGCGGACATGGCATCTACCACCTTAAGCGGCCTGGAGACAGCCTTTACGGATATCCTGACCGGAGCCAAGAACGCCAAGGATGCTTTCCTGGATCTGGGAAAGGCCATGTTGAAGACCATCGCCAGCTATTTCTCCCAGATGCTCTCCGGGATGCTGGTGACGGCTCTCTTCGGGGATAAGCTCAATGCGGCCAGTGCCGCCAAGACGGCCGCCCAGGGAACGGCAGCCGCCGGAGCTCTGGCTCCCGCGGCCTGGCTGAAACTGGTCATCGACCCGTCTGCAGGGCCTGTGGCCACGGGCCTTTTGGCCGGAGGGACTTCTGCGGCAGTTGGCATTGGGATGGCAGCAGCCGCCACCAACAGTGCAGCAGGGACAGCCGGTGCAGGAAACAAGACACCCCATTATGCCAAAGGTGGGTATTTCACCAGACCTTTAGTCGGGGTTCTGGGGGATGCCGGTGATGAAGTGGCCCTGCCTCTCAACCGGGCGGTATTCGACAGCATTGCCGAAGGCATTACGAACTCCAGTGAATCCACGGACAGCCGGGAAATGAACACCACGTTCAATAACTACGGGGACATCAACAATGCCGCCGATCTGGATGATCTGATGGATGGTTTTACGGATGCTGTGTTGGCCGGACTGAGAGGGGCGTGAATAAAAAGATGGTATAATAATATCAAGTTAAAGAGGTGGGACTATGGAAAAGTGGGACAAAATCGAAAAAATTATATTTACGGGTGATAGAGAGACCGTAAATAATTTGAAGTGCCCCGAATGTGGGCATAAATTAGAAATTGAGTTTACGAAGGAGACAATGTCTTTGTCAATCACTTGTCCGGGATGTGGAAGAATGTCAAGAGCTACTGGATGTTTCTATGTCCCTAGATATTTAGAAAATCAATAAAAAGAAAAGCCCCCTGCTCCGGCAGCGGGCTTTTCTTATACCTGAATTTAATAGTTTTGCATAAGGGCACCGGAAAACTGGCTTCCCTATTTTTATACCCAAAAGGAGAGATGCACGATGAAGAATATGAAAGCTATGGCGATGACCCTGGCCCTGGTGGCCGGCATTACGGGAATGGCTTTTGCCGCCGACATCCGGGAAATCGTGGGGGACCCTGGCACCGGAATCACGGACCGGAACCCCACCTGCTACCAGAGTCGGATGGTCAACGGCCACCTGATTGAATCCTACGTGGAAAATGACGTGACCATCACCAAACAGGATGGTGATGTGGTGATTCTGTACGAAATTGATCATGGGGACTTTGTTCCCTTTGACCAGGATTCAAACAACTGATAGAAACGGCAGCGTGGGCCAGGAGGTGAAGCGCATGTTTCCGGAGCGAAGAGAAAACGAACAGAATTTCACCATCACCAAAGATGGGGTGGAATACAAGCTTCCGGTCCACTGGAGCCTGTCGGATAGCGGCAGCTACACCTTCCGGAATAAGCTCCAGTCCCGGGCCTTTGCCCACGGCAGTGATGTGGTGGGGGACGGGAAGATTGACGGCCGGACCCTCCAGGTGGAGTTTTCCATGGAAGGGGCTACGGAAGAAGACCATGATGAGGTGCTGAACGAAGCCTATACCTTCTTTGGCCAGACCGACTATTCCCTGATGGCAGGCCGGCCGGACCGGGTCTACCATGTGGCCTGCCTGTCGAAAATCAAGCACAAGTTCGAGAACGGGTTCAAGCAGAGACGGAGCAACATCACCGTGTCCCTTCTCCTGGCCGACCCCTTCCGGTATGAAGCCCAGGAATCTCGGGTGGTGTTCACTTTTCCCCAGGCTACGGTCCAGGCGGAAATGGTCCTCCACAACCTGGGAAGCGTGGATACGCCTCTTACCTTCCGCTTTATCCCCCTGGACCGGATGACGAATCTCACCGTCTGGCACCAGGAGGCCAAAGAGAAGTTCACCCTCACCGATGCCCTCCTGGTGGCCCTCAAGACTTCCATCGTAAATGGCAGGGAAGGGACAGTCTGGCGGGATAAGGACAACAGCATCAACGCCTTTACCGGAACATTCCTCCACGCCAAGCCGGGAGCCAATCTGTTCCTTTACACAGGGGGAGCCGGGACAGTGGAAATCACGTATACCAACAGGTGGTTTGTGTAATGTATTGTATTAAAACTGCATTGAACAGGAGGTTCCCACTGTGTTATCCTTTGGATAAAGGGGGGCAATGAAAATGCATAATGATACCATTACATTGCCAGAAGCTTTGAAAATTGCTGAAGACTATACTGGAATTAAATATCATCGATATGCTGAATCAAAAGATAGTTTTGCCTTTTCGATAGGAAAACCCGGAGAAGTACTATATGGTCCAAAGTCAGATATAGTATCTAAAATAACTGGAGAAGTTAAACTGGATTCACGTAGTATCTTTGATCCGTGGCCATATGGGGAATGGCATGAAGTAACAGATGATTTAAGAGAAAAAAAGAGCTTTATCAGAAGACTTCTGGATAAATTGAAATAAAGAGGAATACTTGAAGGTCACTGCATTGGCTGCGGCCTTTATTCATAAAAAGAAACGGCAGACCTTCGGGCCTGCTTTTTTGTTGGGTGGAGGAAATGACGAATTTTATCTTTGGACGGGGCCTGTTCGGCCGGTGGATCTTTGCTGGACCTATTGGTGAAGGAGAAGGCAGCAGCGACCGGGGCAAGGTCCATGAGTACTATCCCGGCCAGTTCGTGGTCTATGCCTACAAAAAGGACGGGACCCGGACGGCCATTTTCGGGGGTGGAAGCGAAGCCAATGCCCTGAATGAGGTGACCTTTGAAATCACCAGCACCGGCTGCGGCCAGTGCCAGCTGACCTTTTACCGGCAGCCCGACAATGCCCAGATGGACTATATGCAGCGCATCGACATTCATCTGTATGGAGACCGGAAGCCCTGGTACAGCGGCTACATCATCAGCCGGCCCATCGAGGGGACAACGGACACCAAGTTCGTGTACAAAGGCTACGGCTTCTACAACCGTCTGGAGAATGTGATGCTCTGGAAGACCTACGAGAACACGGATGTAGGAGACATCGTCCGGGACATCGCCCGGCAGGTGGAGCGCCAGACCCTCCAGGTGGTCTACAACGACAGCAAGATCCAGAGTGTAGGGTACAGTCCTACGAAACTGGTCTTTGACGGGGTGACTGTAAAAGAAGCCCTGAACACCCTGGCAGACTTTGCGGTGGATTATGTGTACGGGGTGGATGAATATCGTTGCCTGTATTTTCGCCGTAGAGAGACTTCCGTCAACGAACAGGCTCGTCTGACCGTGGGAAAACACATCACCTCCTACACTCCTTCCTGGGATGTGTCCAAACTGGTGAACTGGGCACGGATCAAGGGCGGCAGTGTGGACGACCAGGGGGAACAGTGGCTCTGCATTGTGGAAGACAAGGACAGCCAGAACAGCTACGGGGTCCACCAGGCGGTCTGGAATCTTCCGGAAGCCTATGATGCAGCCGATGCCCAAAGGTGGGGAGAAAATCAGATCAGCCAGTACAAGGCCCCGGTAAAATCCGCCAAAATCAGCGGCGTCCGGCTGGAATATCCCTACCCGGATGGAACCTTTAACGTCCGCCATATGTCCACGGAGGGCCTTGCGGAAATCCGGAGACTGGACGGGAACGCGGATACGTATCCCATCAAGAAAATCAAGTATACCCTGTCTGGGGAAAACGGCATCAAGACAGAGATGGAACTGGGCGAGCCTCAGTTTTCCGTGGACCGATACCTGTCCGACATCGAACGCCGGTCCAAGGATATCGAGCAGTCCCAGTCTTCGGCCCTGAAACAATGGAAAGGAGGCAGCTGATGGCCATTCATGATTATCGGTTTGACCCGTTTGAAAATACTTTCAACATCAAAAAGATCTATGACGAAACCCACGTGATCCCCAGCAACAGTCCGTACACCATCCGGCTGACGGAAGTGCCCCAGAAGACTTCTCCTACTACCTTGCAGGTGAAGTTCCAGAACGGGGCGCTCCTTACGGAGGTGTCGGAAGAACCGGCCCAGGGACAGTACTGGCCGGACTATCTCACTACAGAGCATGGCATCGAGGGATGGAATACCGGGACGCTGAAGTTTTCGGCAGCTGACGCGGGAAAGACCGTCCTTGTCACCTATAACGGGATGGGGACCCTGACCGATGACCGGCTCATCGACCAGGTGGAGATCGCCGTCACTTCCAGTACCCAGCCGGAGCGGGAGGCCACGGTAAGCGATGTGAGTTCCTGGGACAATACCATCACTTCCGGCCCGGAGCGGCATTCTTTTACCACCACCCGGGGAAGGCTCAAGACCCACCGGGGCATCCCGGCCGGAACCTACTCCCTGCGGCGGATCCTGCAGGAATTGGTGAACCGTTCCCATACCCAGGAATATACCCGGGAAATCATCTATTCCAACTGTGACTGCGACTGTACCGATGATTCGGGAGGAGGCTAATATGCTGGTCATTGACGAAAATAAGAATATCCAGGTGTCCCAGTACGACACTTTTTCCATTCGGTTCCGCTTCACCAATTACAAGCTGACCCCTGCAGACAAAGTGGTCTTTGCCATTAAGAAGACCACCAACTCTTCCGAAGTGGTCTACACGGATACCTTCTACAATCCGGACAACAACTATGTGGATGTGGTGGTACCCAAGGGAGCCCTGGATTCCCTGGAACCCGGGGCCTACATCTACGACCTGGACATTATGAACAGCGAGACGGAGCGGATCCTTACCTGCTTCTTTACCAAGTCTTTCATCATCAAGGGGGTGGCCCACAATGTCTGATGCGGCCAATGTGGAAGTGACCCTTACGGTCCAGAACAACACGGAAGTGGAACTGGGGGATGTGGCTGACGGGTACGCCGCCGATCAGGCACGGGCCTATCGGGACAAGGCCGGGGAATATGCGGCGGATGCCTTAAACAGCAAGAACATGGCAGAAGCCTGGGCGGAAAGCGACAGCGCACCGGCTGGAGAAGGAACCCGGTCCAGTAAGTCGTGGAGTGAGGCATCCCAGCAGTGGGCGGAAAGTTCCACTAATCCAGATGGCGTCACCGGAGCACGTTCCGCCAAGTCTTGGTCTGAAACGGCTCGGGCCTGGGCGGAAAGTGACGGAGAGCCGGACGGGGTCACAGGAGCCAGGTCCGCCAAAAGCTGGGCCACGGTTTCCTCCCAAAAAGCAGCGGAAGCCGAAACCAGTGCCAAAGCGGCGGACGCCAGTGCCAAGGCTTCTGCTAATAGTGCGGCTGAAGCGAAGAATTCGCAAGAAAGTGCAACCACCCAGGCCACCCTGGCAAAACAAAGTGCCGACAGTGCGGCAGAGAAACTGGCCCAGATGCAGATCGACCTGAAGTTGAAGGCGGATGTGGATAGCGCCATTCTTACGGGAACCCCTGCAGCCCCTACTCCGGCAGAAGATGCCCAAAGTACACAGATTGCCAATGTGGCCTATGTAAAAGAGAAGATTGCCGAGCTGGTGAATGGCTCGGAGGCTTCTCTCGATACCCTGAAAGAACTGGCCGATGCCCTGGGGAATGACCCGAATTTTGCCACCACCATCATGGAAGCCATCGGGAAAAAGCTGGATGCCACAGCAACCGCCCAGGCCGCTTTGGCCGATGGCAAGGGCAACAACATTGCAGAAACCTATGCCACAAAGGAAGAACTCACCGGGGAAACAGGGACCCTTGCTGCAGTAGCCAAAAGCGGCAGTTACACGGATCTCCTGGACAGACCGGTGATTCCGGATAAGACAAGTCAGCTGACCAACGACAGCCGATATGTTTCCACGGATGCCAACGGGAATGTGACTCTCACCGGGACCCTCACCGCCACGAAAGTCTACAACGCGGTCTATAACGACTACGCTGAATTCTTCCCTCGGGGTGGTGACACCCAGCGGGGGGACATTATCGCCCTGGACGAAACTTCGAATAAAGAGCAATACAGCAAGGCAACGTCCAGCAGCCAGTGTGTGGTGGGGGTCCATACGGAAGACTTTGCCTCCATCATCGGCGGTCGTACCCTTTCTCCGGGAGATGACATCTTAAAGACGAACCTGCCCGCCTACATCCCGGTAGCCCTGGCCGGCCGTGTCCCGGTCCGGATGTATGGGAAAGCCCGGAAGGGAGGCTGGGTCATCCCTTCGGAGATGCCGGGCGTAGGCCGGATGGCCCTGGAAGGAGAAAGCCTCACCCAGGCGGTGGGGCAGATCGTGAAGGACGATACCGCAGAAAACGTGCGGCTGGTGAAAATCATCGTAAGGAGTGGAAGATGAAATATTTAAGAAGGAACATCAACACCGTATTCCTCATGCTGGGGAATTCCTGCAATATGAACTGTGCCTACTGCCTCCAGCACCCTCTGGTGCATAAACCTTTGACCCGGGAGGTGAATCCCGAAATCTATGACTTCCTGGGAGAAGTGGCCCAAGAGAATCCCCGGACTCTTCACCTGCAGTTTTATGGCGGGGAGCCTCTTTTGTACTTTAGAACCATCCGAGAAGTGGTGGAAGAAATCGAAAAAAGAAAAATTCCCATGACCTTTGGCATCATCACCAATGGCCGGGCACTGACGGACGAAATGGTCCGTTTTTTTCATGCCCATCAGTTCTCCGTCACCCTTTCCTGGGACGGGCCTCACGTCTTGGAAACGAGAGGCTATGATGTGTTTTCCGTCCCGGAAACCCGGGAGCGGATCCTGGCCCTGGAGCATCTCTGTCTGTCCGGGGTGCTATCCGCCAGGGCCTATCCCCGGGAAATCCTCCAGGCTTTCCAGCAGATTTCAGAAGAGTACCGTGCCATCCATGGCTACCAGGTTGCGGTGAACCTGGACGAAATCATGGATACGGGGCTGCCTCAAAAGGATCTCCTGGAAATCGACTGCGGCCGGGTGGAGCGGGAGATGGAAGACATGACCCTCCGGTTCCTGGAGGGCTTCGGGAAACGGGTCCAGCCGGAGCGGTACACGGAAGAAGCCTATATCCGGCAGCTGTTCCACTGTTTGAAAGACTTCTATCTTACGGGGAAAGGGAAATGGGACCGATATACGGCAGCCTGCGGAAACGGGCTCACGGTGCTGAACCTGGACCTTGAGGGGAACCTGTATCCCTGCCACAACACTTCCCGGAAGGCAGGTTCCATCCATGACGGGTACTTCACTTACCTGCAGCACATCCTGGCGGGGGATCATACCCACGAACACCGGAAAGAGTGCCTTTCCTGCACGGCCCTTGCCTTCTGCCAGGGTGGCTGCAAGCTGGTGGGGGATAAGGCCCGGAAGGCATCCTACTGCCGGCTGAAGCAGGCCGTCTTTACCCCGGTCCTTATGACCATCCAGCAGTACGGGCAGGAGATTTTGGAGAAAAGCCATGGCGAAAAACGGAACCATCAATAAGACGACCTTTACCGATACAGCCGCCATCACAGATTCCAGCGACCTTAAAGTGAAGGCCATCCACGTGACGGAACTGCAGACGGCTCTGACCCAGCTCACATCCTATGCCGCCAACGTGGACAACTGCGGGAACTGCGTGTACTGCCAGACTTGCCAGGGGTGCCAGACCTGCCAGAAATGCCAGAGCAGCAGCTGCCAGTCCACGTCCTGCCAATCCTGCCAGAGCATCTCCCAATGCAGCCAGCGGGACTGTACCTGCCAAACACGGGGCCAGTGTGACTGTAACTGCAACTGCAGCGGAAGCAGCGAATGCAATTGTTCGGACGACTCCTAAGGTGGTGAAACTATGGCGGAAACAGGAGAAAACGTCTTAAAGAAGCATCTGACAGATGTGCAGTCCGGCCTTGAGACCCTATCTACCAAGACGAAGGTGAGCATCGACCTGTCTTCCCTGGATTACGCCCAGGTGAAGAAGGTCAACATCAAGGTACTGGATGCGGCCATCAACAAACTGGAAGAAAACTTTTCGGGGAACTGCTGCCAGGCCAACTGCTGTCAGACCTGCCAGAGCTGCCAGGGATGCCAGACATGCCAAACCTGTCAGGGCTGCCAGACATGTCAGGGATGCCAGGGGTGCCAGACCTGTCAGAAGTGCCAGTATTACATGACGTTCAACTGCAACTGTGACTGCAGTGACGATAGCTAAGGAGGAACGGAAAAGATGATCATTGCCAAAGGAAACGTGCAGACAGCAGAAGGACCGGTTCCCGTGGAGAAACTGGAACCAGGGATGCTGGTGGTGGACCGGGGCCACAGGGCTAGGAAACTCCTCAAAGTGGAACAGGTCCAGCTCCATCAGACCCTTCACTTTGAGAAAAATACCGAGCTGGTCCTGGCAGGGAACAGTGTCCTTTTCACCCTTACCGGGCTGCGGAGTGCCATCAGCCTGAAGAATGTGCGGAAAGCCCTGAACGGGCGGATCCAGATGTTCTTCCAGACATCTCGGGTCCAGGATGATGTGATGAAAGTGAAGAAGGAAGAAGTGACCGGCTATCGGCTGACCATTGAAGGGGGCCGGGATGTGCTGGTGAACGGATATGATGTGGCGGACCGGGAGGTGGAATGATGCTGAAGATTTATTACAACGAAGAATCCAACGCGGACCATGTGGTCCATTTAACCTTGAGCGGGGACTTCTGCAAAGTGGAGTGCAGCAGTGCCATTGACGGCCGGGCTGGATCGGATGCCATTGAGAATCTTCGTCCTTATAGCTCTTATGCCCTGACGGAAAGCAACGGGACGGTAAAAATCTTCCGGCAGCCCATGCAGTCCGACTACCGGTTCCTGGATCTGAACCGGCTGGGGGTATCCATCCGCATGGACTTTGCCATCCTGACCCAGCTGTATGGGAACTATACCATCCTCAGCGTAGACACGGGCATTCTGGCAGACAGGGAACGGGATATTGTGGTCCGGCTCTTTAGCGGGAAGAAGGAGAACTTCACCATCGAAGCGGACCAGGAATATGAGCTACTGCCCTTCAGTACCAGCGACCTGATCCTGGGAGACCATCCCCGGATGAAACTGTGGGACAGCTACAGCCTTTCCGCCGGGGGCCGGGAGCTCATGGCCAACAGGAAAGGGGACCTCATTGATGGGGATCCGGAGGAACCATTCTTTCCCGAAGAAGGTAAAGAGTATATCGACTTCACCATTCAGAAATACAAAGGGGACTTTTCCACCAAAGAAAAGCTCACCCGGGACATCGATGACGAGGAGGTCTTCGTGGATGCTTCCGCAGGCCTTGTGAACAAACGCCGGATTAAATTGGACCACGGGACGGGAAGTTTCCGGCTGTACCCCTTCGGTGTGGAAGGGCCAGTGAAAATCAAGCTGGGCCGGAAATGGTACGAGGTATGGAACGACTATTTTGTCTTTATCGGAAAGGGGGAGCGGCATGGCTGAACCACGGAAAGTGACCCTCTACCTGGGGAGTCAGTGCAATCTCCACTGTGCCTACTGCCATCGGGAAGCCTCCAGTGATGAACAGGGCATTTCCAATAAATTTCTGGAAGAACTGAAACGCAATCCTCCCGGGGCCATCAAGTTCATGGGTGGGGAGCCCCTGCTCTATATGGACGAAATCCGGAAAGTAGTCCGTGCGGTTCCCGGGGCCAAGTTTTCCCTCAGCACCAACGGCATCGGCATAGCAAAACACCTGGACTATTTGCGGCAGCACGGTTTCCAGATCTGCATCAGCTATGACGGGGCGGAGAAAGACCTGCGGGGCTACGACCCTTTTACGGACCTTCTGGATTACCCGAATGTGGCCGTATCCACCACTCTGTACCATGGCAACACAGACCTGGGGGCCATCATGGAGCGGTTCCGAGAGAAGGAGAAAGTCATCGGACGGTCCCTTTCCTTTTTCCCTCATCTCCTTCATGTGACCAATGAAGCCAACCGGAAATATGCCTTGACGGAAGCCGACTACGATTCTCTCCTGGAACAGTACAAAAAGTACGTGGGGCTGTACCTGTCCCGGTTCCGGAGGTTCGGCATCCGGGACAAGCGGTATGAAGGACTCTACCAGACCCTGGAACGGCGGAGCAAGGCACACTATACCTATGGGGAAACCTACTGTAGCAACCGGAAGCTGCGGAAGGTGGATGCCAAAGGGCAGTCCTATCCCTGTCTGTACATCCGGAAAGAGAAACTGGGGAAGGAATGGCTGAACGATCAGAAAAGGCTGCTGGATGCCTTGAGTCCAGCCTGCCGCCAGTGCCCTGTCTACGACATGTGCGGCGGGGCCTGCATCGTGAGCAAGGAGCATGAACTGGAGTGCCGGTTCTGCAAGGCTCTCTACACCTGGTTCAAGAAGGAAGGGAGCCAGCCATGAATTCCCTCTTTATCTTCCCAGAAGCCATCCATACAAAGGATACCATTGCCTTGGACCTGGATGGGAACCGGATGAGCTTTTTCTGCAATAGTGAACGCGTGTTCATCGACCTTGCGGCCCTGCGGAGCGGTTCCTCTACGGTGATCCTGAAGAACCCCATCACCGGGACCGTCTATCCCTTGTTCAATTTCCGGGAAATCCTCCAGGTGATGGACATGGGGCCTCAGGAATTTTTGCGTGTCCTGCAGATTACCTCTTATATGCAGATCGACAAGTCCGGGATGGATACCTTTATCAAGGTGTTCCTGCCCAAGGGGCAGAAAGAACTCAACAGCCGCACCCATGACTTTTCCCGCTTTCCCCATGTGCCTCTTACTGACCTCCATAAGCTGGACCGGGCCTACAGCTGGACGGTCAGGAAGGTGAAGGCCCAGATCCATTATGGCCGGATTGAGGGGTCCCTGGTGTTAGAGCGCTCCGGGTTCTGGAAGGAGCCGGTGTATGTGAGCCATGCCGGCCAGACAAAGGAACTCACGGAAGGGGAGAACACCTTCTCCTTTTCCTGGAGCCCAACAGAAGACGTGTACTGCGGACCGAAATGCGGACGGTACAAAGGCCGGGCCCTTCATGTGACGCCCGGCCGCTAAGCAAAGAAAGGAGGGGGTGCAATATGAATTTCATCAGCTACACCTTTGTGAACGCAGTGATCAGTGCCCTGGCCGTCTTCGGGTGCTGGCTGATCCTGCGTCCCCAGAAAATCGAGAACCTGGCGCTTCATAAGAGCATCGACAATAACACCAAGGCCCTGGAAGATCTGACGGGACTCATCAACGAAATGCGGGTGGCCCAGGCCGGCATCGAAACCAACATCGACAACCTGTGGCACCGGTATAAGGATCTGAAGGGGGAAGTCGATAAGCTCCATGAGCACAACCGGAATCTGGGGAATCCGCCATGTTTGAAAAAGTAAGAGGCTGGCTCAATAAGGGTCTTGGGGCTGTGAAGAAACGGCTTAACCAGTTCCAGCAGCCCATCAAATGGATCGTCATCGGGTATATGGTGACGGTCTTTCTTTTTGTGGTTTCCTATTATGGCTTCTGGGTCTATCTGGCAGTGACGGGGAAAATCCAGCTGCCGGACCTTCTGGCTATGATACGGGAACTGGTAGGGCCTGCCATGGTAGGGTTCATCACCTTCATTGCAGGCTGCTTTGTGGATCTTGACGGGAACGGGATCCCGGATCATTTTGAAAAGGAGAAGGATAAACCATGAAGATTTACATCAATCCGGGCCATATGCCCGGTGTGGACAGCGGGGCCGTCAACGAAGAACATGGGGTCACCGAAGCGGGTATCGTGAAGGAAATCGGGGCAGGGGTTCAGCAGTACCTGAACCGGGTGGGCTATGACTGTATGCTGGTCCAGTCCGACAACCTCTGCGGGGAATCCCCCAACTATACCAACATCTGTGCCAGCGCCAACGGGTGGAAGGCGGACCTCTTTATTTCCATCCACTGCAATGCGGCAGCCGCAGAAGAAGCCCAGGGAACGGAAACTCTGGTGCACAGTGAGGACAGCGAGGAAGCCTATGCCCTGGCCGAATGCATCCAGAACCAGATCGTCCAGAGCCTGGGGACCGTGGACCGGGGTGTGAAGGAACGTCCGGGTCTGGCTGTGCTCCGGGAAACGGATATGCCGGCTGTCCTTGTGGAGACGGCTTTCATCACCAATGAGGACGATGTGCAGCTCCTGATGAATCGGAAGGACGAATTTGCTCGTGCCATCGCCCGTGGGGTGACGGATTATGTGGCCAAGAAAGGATGATGCTCTGTGAACCCGTGTAAAATGAACGATGATTTCCTTTTGGGCTTCCTTCTAGGCATGCTGGCCGGCATTCTTTTCTTTTCTTTACTTTACTCCTCTAAAGAAAATGGCCTGCGAAATTGGCCCAGGAGCCGTTTTTTAGAAGGGACGCAGCCCATGGGAGTCCAGAAAAGAAAAAATCCCGTCATAGTAAGGATATGACGGGATACCGGCCTTTCGGTGATTTTGACGGAAAGAGGGTGGGGATGATTGAGAAAAAACGTCTGTATCTTGCTGCTGTGCTTGTTCTTCTGCTGTCCGCAGGTGTCTTTGGCTTCTACGTATACCATCACAGAAGAGGAACTGACTCGGTTGGAGGAGAATATCAGCGAGCTGCAGAGAATCAACAACGGATTACAGAAGGAATCCAGTCTGCAGAAGAAACGAATGCTGGAATTGGAGACTCAATTGACCGAAGCGCAGACCGAATTACAGAAAGCCAGGGAACTGTCCAATCAGCAAGGGAGTCAATTGAACGAGCTGAAGACGACCTCGATACGGCAGGAAGAATCCTTGAGGATTGCCAACGAATCCTTAGCCGCGTACGAGAAAGAAAACAATAGAACACAGAAACGCCTGAAGGCACAACGGAACCTGGCTTATGGGATTGGAACGGTTCTGCTGGTGGCTTTAGTGCGGCAATAAAGAAAGGGGCTTGAAAATGATTTCTCATTTTCACAGCCCCTTCTTTGTTTTAAAGTGTTGTTTTTTCACCTTCACATGGGACCAACAGTCCCATGCCTTTTAGCCCTTCTTTCAAGGCATTCATATCCTCATTATTTCTTGTTTCGACACTGAGAGTGTGTTTTCCCTGTGTCAGGGCTGTGATTAGGAGCCCTTTTTCCTTCCGGAGTCGGTCCATGTACTGATGCACATCTCTACGACTATACAGGTCCATGGCTATCCGAATTATCCCATATACAGCATGGGACAGAGTCATCCCATGGATAATTCCTCCGTTGTCTACTACTACATTCAGTTCATCTTCCAGCTCTGCTGCATCCATGTTCTGGCTCTGGCAGTTCAGATCTTGCCAAAATTCCTTCCCTTTTTCTGGGTCTTCCAACTTATAGCCTCGCGCTGTCGAAAGAATTTTTTTACCTCCGCTCCGGAGAATGGCCACGTCTCCCACAATGATCTGCCTAGTAACATTCAAGACTTTGGAAAGATATGTCCCGCTTAAGGGTTCCTCTCCTTGTTCCAGCATTTTATACAATTGTGCTCTTCTTTCCCGGTTGTCCATGATTTTCCATTTACCTGCTTTCTCCATAAAGAATCCATTTCGTTGAAGATTCCTGCAGTACTGACGATGTTTATAACCTAAAAGAACATGTGGCATTACTAGAGAACTTTTTTGATTATAGCACAAACTTTCATATAAATTGTGAACAATTTATATTTTTTATCTCATTAATATGTAAATATCCGTGACCAGTATGCAACTATCATATGTAATATGTTATTAACAAATTGTTATCAAACTAAATAGACATCAATATACATTAATATTTACGAAAATTCGCTTTATTGATCTTCTATATTACCCAAAGAGCATTTAGCTAAACAGATGCTGCAATATTACTTAAATTTGAAATCGGACTTCTATTACAGTACTTATACTATAATTTCGGCTTTTTTGAGGGTATATATTTTTAATAGCGCAATGAGCTTACTACGGTGAGAAGAGAAATGCATACCTTTTTTTACATGATTTCACATGACAAGAAAATATAACTCTGACACTATTATTTGACATAGGAGGAACAAAATATAGCAGTCGACGAAAAATTTTCTAAAGAAGAGTTAAAAACTAGAAGGGCCATACAACATTTATTTTGAACGACTTAAAGATGAAATTTACTAAAACTCTTTACGGCGCGTTATAGTTCCAGTGGTTATATATCGAATCTATAAAATAAATCAATGAAGATATAGAAATCTGCATCAAATCGGATCAATTTTACTCTGAATAAAAATAAGAGGAAACCTCATAAAGGACAAGCCGATCACTGAGAGTTACGGGCTTTCTATCTTGCGATACGCCATTGCACCATTAATATATTTACAAATGAATGACTTTACGTCTTTCATTAAAGTTGCCAAAATTATAACCTTCCAAATCACTTTTCAAATTGCTCTATCCCCCTCGCAATCGCTTCGGCAATCTTATCTAGAAAACTATCCGACAAAAGCAACTGTTCTTCCCGAGCATTGGTCATAAAAAGACACTCTACAAGGGCACTGGGCATGGTGGACTTCCGGTTGACATACAGCCCGGAATCGTAGATGCCCCGGTCCGGTACATTGGCCGTTGTCATCAGCTCCTTCTGGAGGATGGCAGCAAAACGTTTGTCATAGGGAGTCTTGGGGGTATAATACGTGGAATATCCGCCCACACTCCGGTCCGTACTTGCATTGCAGTGGATGCTGAGGAACAGGTCGGAACCGGATTTTTCGGCCACATCTACACGGGCCTGGAGTTCTTGCTGGTCCGTTGCATCTGGACCATAGACGTCACGGTCACTGAGCCGCGTCAAATAGACTGTAGCGCCCTTTTGCGTAAGAATCTTCTTTACACGAAAGGCAAGGGGCAGTGTAACTTCCTTTTCTTTGAGCCCGGTTTCAAGCCCATGGGTACCAGGATCTGTACCGCCATGCCCCGGATCAAGGGTGATTCGTTTGCCTTTAAGACCGCCACCTACCCGGTATCCACGCGTAAATACCGGCGCCACATCAATGACTATGCGATTCGGCCGCTTGGTTATCGTATCTGCTTTTAAAGAAAAGATTTTAAAGTCAGCCAGGGTTGGGTTTTCATCTGTATGTATATGAATTAGCGTTCCGTTGGTAGTTTTTTGGAAACGGACCGTTTTCACATGGGTGGATTCACGGGGATGGTAGACAGGCGCAATCGAAGCAGCCAGTGTACCTTTAACAAAAACATGGGCCTCTCCTTCTAAAATCTTCATTTCGTAAGGAAGCGGTTGATTTGACTCAATGACAACCCGCAACTGTCCTGCCTGATTGACACCGTACGAGACACCCGTGATATGCCCCGAAGCTTCTGCACGCCCCCAGCAACAAAACAACATACAAAATACCGCAATCCATTTTTTCAATATTTTTCAGTCTCCTGATTTGCAAATAGTTTGCATTTGCATTTAATTATAGCTAGAGAAACCAAACTTGTCAATAAAAAAGCCAGGTTGCTGCTTTAATATTAAAAACTAGAAATACCCATCACGGATTGTAGTTTTCAGACAGATACTTAATAGAAATTACAGTATATACTTTTTTTTTACCAAACAAGATGCCATCATTGCTTGTTGTAAAATCATTCTAGTAAAATAGAAAAATGCAACTATTTAGACAGAAAAAATAGAGAATTGTGAGACTAGAGTAGACTGGAAAATGAAAGAATGTAATGATCCAGTTTACTATATCAAACTTTTATCACGGCTTAGAAAAATGATAATGCCAAGTGATGGTTGAACTAAAATGTTGAAAAACAGGATGCTCTTAACGGGCATTTTTTTTCAACCGAAAGTACTTAATAGCACCCTTTTTGTCCTGTTACTCCTGAAAAACAAATTTTCAGGAGGTATTCGTTATGAAGGACGAACAAAAGAGACAGATCATTGCCCTGCGCCGTGATGGGGCAGGGTATGGCAGCATAGCCTGCCAATTGGGCCTTTCCATCAACACCGTGAAATCTTTCTGCCGGCGAAAAGGACTTGCCGCACCGCCGACAGAGTCCGTTTGTGAGCAGTGCGGCAGCTTCATTGAACAGGCCACTGGTCGGAAACGGAAGCGGTTCTGCTCCGATGCATGCCGGAACAAGTGGTGGAACTGCCATCTGGAACTGGTGAAGCGGAAAGCAGTCTACACCTTTACTTGCCCGACCTGCGGGAAAGAGTTTACCGTCTATGGAAACAGCCACCGGAAGTTTTGCTCCCATGCATGCTACATTGCCTACCGGTTCAGAGGTGTGCGCCATGGATAAAAAGACCTTTCAAAACGAAGCCACCTTCCAGATGACTTTGCATCTGGCCCGAAAGATGCTGTCCCAAAAGCTCATCACCGAGAAGGAGTACCAGGACTTTGAGAAGGATATGATCCGCCGCTGTCAGCCTTTTTCTGGGGACTTATTTACTTGCTAATTGTATCAAACAGAGTGATATATGGTGTCGGAAGGAGCTGATGCTATGCGGACTATCCGTAAAATCGAACAAAGTATACCCAATCTAAGACAGCGCAAGAAGGTGGCCGCCTATGCCCGGGTATCCGTGGAATCGGAGCGGATGCACCATTCCCTTTCGGCCCAGGTTAGCTATTACAGCAGATTGATCCAGAAAAACCCAGAATGGGAATACGCAGGGGTCTATGCCGACTATGGGATTTCGGGTACCGGGATAAAGAAGCGGCAGGAGTTCCAGCGGATGCTGAAAGATGTCGAAAAAGGAAGAATAGATATAATTCTGACAAAATCTATTCAACGATTTTCTCGCAACACAGTGGACTTGTTAAATACTGTACGTCATCTAAAAGAGATCGGGGTAGATGTATGGTTTGAAAAAGAAAATATCCATACAATGAGCGGCGAAGGAGAACTGATGTTGACTATTCTCGCCTCTTTTGCTCAGGAAGAAAGCCGTTCTATTAGCGATAATATCAAGTGGCGATTTCACAAAAAAATTGAACAAGGCATTCCCCATGCAAAGTTTTTGGTTTACGGATATCGGTGGGAACACAATAACTTAGTAATTCAACCAGAAGAAGCCAAGATTATCAGAAAAATTTTTGATGACTATCTAAGCGGAAAAACTAGAAAGGAACTTATACGTGATTTAGAGAAAAATGGGATACGCACTAGATATGGTTATTTTTTTAGAGATTCGAGTATAAGACAAATTCTTACGAATCGGATTTATACGGGCATCCTTGAGATCCAAAAAACTTTTGTAACAGATCCAATCACAAAACATCAAGTTGCTAATAATGGAGAAAAAAAGTAAATACATAGTAGAACGCCATCATAAGGCAATTATTACGGCTGCCACATTTGAGAAGGCTCAGCAAGAACTGAAACGACGCAAGGAGATGGGAAAACGCCAGGGTGGTTATGCTAGGGAGTTTTTGAACACTTCTTGCTTCACAGGGATAATAAAATGTGGAATATGCGGGAAAAGCTATACACATGTAAAGCGTAAATATAAAGGCGAATGCCATGAATACTGGACTTGCGAATCGCATAAAGGCAAAGGTACCAATTGTGGTGCTTATGGTTCTGTTCCCCAACCCGTTTTGGAAGAGATATGTGCGACTATTCTTGGTACAGACAGTTTTAATAAAAATACATTTTTTCAGCAAGTAAAAAAGATTGTTGTTCCCGCTTATAAGGTATTGGTTTTCCACTTGAAAGATGGACGCATTATAGAAAAGCAATGGAATTCGACGGCTCGAAAAGAGTGTTGGACAGATGAACTGAAAGAGAAACAGCGACAGTGGATGAAGAAATACCATCAAAATGATGCTTCTAAATGATATACAGCTTTTTCAGAACGTATTTGTTGCCCAATTTGTGGTGTAACTTTTACTCGCTGCTTGGAGAAACGAAAAAGAGAAAAAGTTGCTTATTGGCGATGCAAGGGGAAACGGAAATGTAGTCACGTCACTGGAATTAAAGAAGAGACTTTGAAAATCATTGCCGCTAGTGTACTACAGATGGTTTCTTTTGACGGAGAAATATTTCGAAATAAGGTAGAACGAATCGAAATTCAAAGGGATGGTAGTTTGTTGTTTCAATTTTTTAATGGCTATAGTAAAGGAGTGACACTTTAATGAAAAAAGTACATGTAATACCAGCTTCAATTCAAAAGTATTCAGAGAAACCTCTGGATCGTCATTGCAAACGAAAGGTCGCAGGCTATGCAAGAGTTTCAACAGATCATGATGACCAGCTTACCAGTTATGAAGCCCAGGTCGATTATTATACTCATTACATCAAAAGCCGATCCGATTGGGAATTTATTGGGATGTATACAGATGAGGGTATCTCGGCCACTAACACAAAATATAGAGAAGGTTTCAAACGGATGATAGAGGATGCCCTTTCTGGGAAAATCGATCTAATTATTACTAAGTCCGTTAGCCGTTTTGCACGGAATACGGTGGACAGTTTAATGACGGTCCGTAAATTGAAGGAAAAGGGCATCGAAATCTATTTTGAAAAGGAAAATATTTGGACATTAGACGCCAAAGGGGAACTCCTCATTACGATTATGAGCTCCTTAGCACAGGAAGAAAGTCGTAGTATTTCAGAGAATGTTACTTGGGGACATAGAAAACGATTTGCTGATGGAAAAGTTAGTCTCGCATATAGTCATTTCCTTGGATATGAGAGAGGGGTAGATGGCAATCTAGTAATTAATAAGGAACAGGCAGAGACTGTAAAAGAAATATATCGTTTATTTCTTAGCGGATTCACATATCATTCTATTGCACGCAAATTAACTGAAAAAGGTATTAAAAGCCCAGCCGGAAAAGATTCTTGGTGTGCTGGAACAGTACGAAGCATTTTAACTAATGAAAAATATAAAGGGGATGCTCTTTTACAGAAAAGACTTACTGTCAATTTCCTTACGAAAGAAATGAAGATCAATGAAGGTGAAGTCCCACAGTATTATGTGGAACACAATCATGAAGCCATTATAAGTCCTCAAGTTTTTGATTTGGTGCAGGAAGAGATTTTGAAACGGAAGTCAGGAAAAACACGGTACAGTGGGATATCTATCTTCTCAACAAAAATCAAATGTGGACAATGTGGGAGTTGGTATGGTGCTAAGATATGGCATTCTAATGATTCGTACCGCAGAGAAATATACCAATGTAATAGTAAATTTAAAAATCACTGTAACACACCACATCTTACGCCAGAAAGAATAAAAGAAATTTTTGTGAGTGCCGTTAACAAGCTGATAACAAACAAAAATGAAATTATTGAGAACTTAGAAATGATTCGACAGCAACTATGCCAAACAAAGTCCCTTGAAAAGGAACGAGAACATTTGAAACAGGATATGTTAATTCTTTCTGAAATAATAAAAAAGAATATTGCCGAGAATGCTAGAATTGCACAGAATCAAAATGAGTATGAGAAAAAATATGATGGTTTAATGAACAAGTACAATAAAATGAAAAATAAATACGAAATAATATTAGATAAAATCAAAAAACAGCAAGCACGCAATACGCAGATAGTAGAATTTATTGATCGAATTAAAAAACAAGGTAATATCACTGAATTTAACGAATATTTGTGGGCAAGCCTGGTAGATTTCATTACAGTATACAATGAACAAAATATACGGATAACATTTCGGGATGGGACGGAGATAAAGGTATAAAAGCACAAGACACAAGACTTTGCAATAAAATACTCACTCCATAGGTTAAATTTCAACAAGGGAAAATTAGACTGATTAATCATAATTTTTTAGAAAAACAAAGACAGTTATTTATGAGTAAATATACAAAATAATGAAAAAATATTAAAACAAAAATTCATAGAAAAAACTAAAACAAAATTATGAACATAAAATAAAATAATAATTTCATACTTTGCTATGTTAAAAATATTCCTGTTAAATTCACCACAAAGAGCTGAATAAATACTATATATAGTGTAGAATATACCATAAATGTTAAATGTAACTCTATATATAGATAACTGAACAGATATAAAACATTGTAAAAAACATGGCAAAATGTATTGTTAAGCAGAAATAAGAATGATAGAATAAAACAAAACAAATTCATGAAATGACAAAATTAATTCAAAGATTTTGCCGAATAAATGAATATTTTATCAAAAAGGAGGCGACTAGATTGAATAGGATTTTTAAGGTTATATTCAATCGCGCAAAAGGACAGTATCAGGTTGTGTCAGAATTAGCCAAAAATGGAGGGAAAACGTCAGGAAATTCTTTGCTAAAATCGTTTACTAATTCTGGAGGAACACTGACAAGAAGCATACTAACAGCTATCCTAGTCTTTGGGATCACATATGGGGTAACGCTGAAGTCGTTAATGACGGTGACGTTTTAAATGCTGGAACTAACATCTCTATTGTTAAAGATGATGCAACAAAGACGATTACTGTATCCGCTGACGGAGTCGCTACCAGTACAGAGCTGGAAGCAGTAAAAAACGATGTGCAAAAAAAAACAGACAGATATTGCTACCAATGCTGGAAAAATAACGAATAACAGCACGGAGATCGAAAACAACAAAACTGAGATTGAAAACAACAAAACGGAAATCGCAAACAATAAAACTGAGATTGAAAACAACAAAACGGAGATCGCAAACAATAAAACTGAAATCAGTAAAAATTCTAATGAAATCCAGCAGAATAAGGCAGATATTACAGCAAATAAGAACTCCATTTCGAGTAACACGACAAAAATCAATAACAACACATCAGATATTACAGAATTAAAAAATGTGAATTCTGCTTTGGGGTTGGATAAAACCAAACCGGGAATGAAATATTTTCGCGCAAATTCTTCAGGAGAAGACGCTTCTGCTACGGGAAAAGATGCTGTTGCTATCGGTGTCAGTGCTAAAGCAAGTGGCAAAGACTCTGTTGCATTGGGTGATGATGCTAGATCTTCTTCCTCTGCTGAGAACAGTATTGCCATTGGCCGGAAATCTGTCAGTGGATCCTTTAGTGGCATGACCGCTGATGGGGACAGTTCTACTGTGATTATAGGTGGAGGAAAATCAAGCATATCTATTGGTGATGCAGCAAATGCCCGTGGAAACTCTTCGATTGCACTAGGGGACGGCGCGACAGTTTATAATGACAGGCCGAATGCTCAAATTAACAATAACAGCATGGCAATCGGAACCCAGGCCAGCACCATAGCTTCTAACAATGCGATCGCCCTTGGTAATAAAGCTACTGTAACGAAAAACAGCAATAGTGCGGTGGCAATTGGAGATGGTGCAAAGACTGGTGCAGAAAATGCATTAGCTATTGGTAAAAGCGCTGCTGCTACCGGAACAGATAGTATGGCAGCTGGAACAGATGCCGATGCTAGTGGGTTAAATGCCGTTGCTTTGGGCAAATCTACACAAGCCTCTGGGACAGATGCTGTTGCTATTGGAAGTGGAGCTACTGCTGAAGGCAGTGCCTCTGTGGTTTTGGGAAAAGACGCAAGTGCAAATGCTGTTCGATCTGTCGTACTTGGCCCTAATGCAGGGGTAGGCATGGTAGGAGATGTATTAGGGGCGAAAGGTTCCCATGTAGTCATTGGAGATGGTGCTGGTAATAATGTTGATGGGCAGCAAAATATTGCAATTGGCTATAAATCAGGGAATGATGTAAAAAGTGACCATAATGTTGCCATAGGTTCTGAGGCTGGGACTAATATCGGATCTAGCGGAAATACATCTGAAGGGAAAAATGTTTCTATCGGTTATCATGCTAACAAAAATGACTCTGCTGTTTCGCGAATCCAATCTACTGCATTGGGTAGCGAGACAAAAGCTACTGATGACGCCGTTGCGGTAGGGTATCAAGCCCAAGCAAATGGGAATGGGTCTACAGCAATTGGGTTTAATGCTCAGGCAGCGGATGCAGCTAGCGTGGCTGTAGGGCAGGGCGCACAGGCTTCTGGTGGCAATATCGCCATCGGCAATGATTCCGTGGCCAATGCCTCTATGATCAGTGGAACGGGGTATCTGACAGGGCAGGCAGCACCTAAAACCGCAGTTTCAGTTGGCAATACATCAGCTTTGCGCCGTATTACTAATGTTGCTGATGGGGCCCAAGACCAGGATGCAGTTACAGTAGCACAGCTCAAAAAATCAATAGATGCTACGGTAGCTCAGGTTAATGCTAATGTATCTTCGGCAACAGCAAGTGGTGTTTATTATGACACAGTCACTTCTGGAGATGGAGATAGTATTACCCTTCGGAACAATGACAATAAGGGAACGAAAATTCATAATGTTGCTGCGGGTACCCTGGGGACTGATGCAGCAAATGTAGCCCAGGTTAATGAGATTGTAGATACAGCCAAAACTCATTACTATTCTGTAAAGTCCAATAATCTGAATAATTATGATAACGATTTGGCTACAGGCGAAGATTCTATGGCTGCTGGCGTAAGTGCAAAGGCATTAGGAGATCGAAGTGTCGCACTGGGGAATAACACAGAAGCTCAGAGCATCGGCAGTATCACCGTAGGAGCTGGCTACGAAGACCCGGATAATCCGGGGAGTCTGAAACAGACTCTAGCCATCAGCGGTTACCAATATAATACGGCAATCGGGGCAGGTGCTCAGGCTGCAGGAAATAACTCGCTGGCTATAGGCACTTTGGCAACTTCTTCTATAAAAAATGGTGGAAGTAGCGTAGATAAAGCTGTGACTATTGGCTATTCTGCTGGCGTTTCTGACGACAAGGCCATTGCTATTGGCAGTGAAGCGAAAAGCAACAGCAAAAGCGCTTCCGCTATTGGCGATACAGCTCTGGCATTGGCCGAAAATGCACTGGCAGTGGGAACTAATGCTCAGGCAGAAGGCGTTTCATCTGGAGCAATTGGTACGAGAAACCGGGTTACAGGAACGAATACGTATGTTTTGGGTAGCGAAAATAGTACGAATGCAACAGGAACCGGCGCTGATGTAAGTGCCTTGAATTCAGGGATTTTTGGGAACGAAAATAGTATGGAAGGCGATAGTAATCGCATTGTAGGGAATAAAAACATTCTGAAAATGGAATCCCTAGCCAATAATTCTTCTAACCCGAAAGTCTTTGAAAATATTTTTGTGACGGGTAATCAGAACACGGTAACCGGGGATCCGGATACAAGTACGGCTGGCGATGCAGGTAACGTGTCCGACATTACTGTTACAGGTTCAAAGAATATCGTCAGAGCAAAAAATCAGAAAAACCAAGATCTGACAGATATCCAAATCCTGGGAAATCAGAATACTATTGATGCTACTACTCTGAATACGGATTTGTCTAATACACAGATTCTGGGTAGCTATGTAACGGCTACTTTGGGAAATTCTGTTTATCTTGGGAGCAACTCTACTTATACTGCGTCGGGAGCCAGTACCAAGGGAATAGATACATACAGCAGCAATGGGACATATCAATATGCTGGAGGCACACCTGCTGGTGTTGTAACGGTAGGTTCTGTGGGAGCAGAACGGCGAATTCAGAACGTCGCGGCTGGCTTGGTTAGCGCAAAAAGTACAGATGCAGTAAACGGTAGCCAGCTTTACAGCATGACTCGACCTTTACGTTTTGCGGGAGACAATTCGACCATTGGAAGCACATCTGAAGCAGATGTGAATGTGCTACATCGAGGTTCTGACCAGGCAATGTCTTTCGTGGGCGGTGCTGACAGTAGTAATTTAAGCAATAATAATATTGGGGTGGTTGCCGATTCGTCCAATAATACAATAACCGTAAAACTGGCAAAAGATGTAACTGGGCTGAACAGTGTCACGGCAAATACTGTAAACGCTGATACTGTAAAAGCTGGAGACACAACTGTCAATAATCAGGGCGTAACCATAGCGGGCGGACCTTCTGTAACTAAAGATGGAATCAATGCCAACAGTACAAAAATTATCAACGTGACAGCTGGTACAGCGGACACAGATGCTGTCAACGTAAGTCAGCTAAAAGAAAAAACTAATGAACTTACGGAAAAAGGTTTTGGATTAAAAGATGAGAATGGAAATATCGTTCACAAATCCCTTGGGGATGATATTGAAGTCACAGGGGACGGCAAAAATATTTCTACGAAAGTGGAAAATGGAACGCTGAAAGTAGTCTTGAAAGATGATCTGAATGTAAATAGTGTAACTACCACCGCCGCTGATGGGAATAAGACCGTGACCCAGGGAAGCGGCATGACCATCACGGATAAAGATGGGAATG
>OKSF01000681.1_pt1 | contig 31777 bp, 34 predicted proteins | sample 1606061 | NCBI WGS metagenome assembly OKSF01 (sample SAMEA3541567, study PRJEB24748) | human gut metagenome | biome: human gut; feature: human-associated habitat; material: faeces | place: China | collected 2012
GTTTTTCCACTGCCGGACGCAGCCGGACCGGAATCCGGGCATTGGCCATAAAGTAGGACAGCTGGTCTGCATAGAATTCTTTCGAATACAGCAGGGTGTCTTCCAGATGGTTTTCCCGCACATCCGGTTTGGCAAAAGGCGCGTAAACAAGATATTTTCCTGTTGTGTCTTCGTGCTCCAGTTGGATTTTTGTCCGGAAGGCATTCCGGTCCGTCAGATGCAGCACCTGCACATCGGTGGGAACCAGTTCTTCCACCGTATCTTTGAAATCTTCTCCGGGATCGTACCAAAAGACAATCCGGCTGATAGCAAAAAGCTGCTGAAGTTTTTCCCGGATGTCTTTCTCACTCAGTTCTTCCATACAATCTCCTTCTATTTGATTTTCGCCAGGATCGGGTAACGGATGCCCTCCCGGTCGGTCTGCATTTTTTCGTAATTCACCTTAACTCCGTCATCCAGATCCATGACCAGATGCTCACTGGCCATATGGTCCAGCTTTTCGTCATAGGCTTTCACTTCGGCCAGTTGCTTTTCCAGATGTTCCCTGCGTTTTTCCAGCTGCCCGATCCGGTGCTTGTCCGTCAGGCTGTCCAGTTCCTGTTCCAGCATCCGGAGTTCTGTTTCGTACTTCCGCTGGACTTTGTGGAGATACAGCAGCACCCGGCCTTCCGTATCCTGGTTCCAGCGGTGGATGTACACCAGAGCCTTGAAGCCGTTTTCCTTTCCGCTGTCAAAAAGCCAGTAAATAGGCCGTTTCTGGTAGGTCCGGCAGTGATCCTTGTAGAAGTCCTTGAGGAAATAATTCCGGAGCTTTTCCTTGGGTGTGGCACCCCGGGTCCCCAAGGCATCGGTAAGAAATTCCAGATTGTCTTCGAAGTTTTCCCTTCCGAAGGCCTTTTTCAGCCAGCCGCAGATAAAGGAGGGCAGATCGTCATCAAAGTATTCTTCATCGGTAATGGGCAAGACGTTGTCGTCATCCGGGATGAAGTTTTTGTACTTGCCCGCATCCCATTCACCCCCTGCATAGGCAAGGCCCGGAGTATCCAAGGAATAGCGGCCAAAGAGACAGCCCACGGCATAGGACAGGAGGGACTTCATTACATCTTCCTTGGTAAGGACATAGTTACTCCCGACCATGGATGCCGGTATGTCTTCTTTCCGGTCGAACACTTTGTGGACGGTGATGTCCTTGTCCGCCACCTCCGGGGTCAGTTCGTCCTGGAGGCCATAGAGGTCGATAAAAATCCGGTTCAATTTCTCTTCGTTTTCCTGGAGCACGATAAACCGGTCCTCACAGGCTGCCTGAAAATCCAGGTACCGTTCTTCCAGAGTAACCCCTGTACTTTCTCCCAGCATGACGGTCATCAAATCGGACATGCCTTTTGGGACCAGAGGATGGCCCTGGAAATCCCAGGAAGTTTCGAAGGAATCCCAGTCGGATTTGGAGAGAGAGATGTTTTCTTGAACTTCAGTTACAATTTCTTCTTTATCTTTTATCACTAAAGGAATCTGAATTATATCTCCAACCTTAAAGTCGACTGTAGGTGCTATAAAGGCTAAATAGCTTTGGCCTACAATGCTGTTTATGAGGCCCGATGAAAAGTAATTATCTTCATTACTATCAGCAAATCCTTTAGCTCCTTTTGAATCAAATAAAAATCCGTTACTTACATATCTAACAGATATTTTTGAAACACTTAATGCTGACCAGGTAATTCCTTTCCTAAAAGCAAAATCACCGTTGTAGTTATGTGAACGAATTCTACCAGTTCCTAAATCAATGTTATGTTTTATCTCATAACCATCATTAGCCCAATTCACAAGATAGTCATTATTTCCATACCATTTTCTGTAATCTCCACCTTTATTGTATGGAAACCATTTCATATTGCTTTCAAGTGCTTCTGTTATATTCTTTTTTCCCCAACCAATTTTAGTCTCACTAACTTCGTACCATAATCTTAAAAACAAATCGTTATTTGCAGTGGCCATACCCTCTCTTGTAGTCAAAATACTACCTAAAAGGCGCCCGGAGAAATGGCTAATCATCTTTTCACTTATCCAGTATGCTACAAGCTCCCCAGGAATCTTGGCAAAATTTTCCTGTTTGGCAGTGTACCGGTTCTTCCCTTCCAGGAACATCTTTTCTTTCCCATCCTGAGTGGTGGGTTCCAACAGCCGGCAGTAGGTTCCCAGATATCCAGGAACTTGGCAATGGGCCAGCACAAAACTGGTAACCTGGACCACTTCTCCCCCGATTTCTTCAAAGGCACGGGGCCCAAGATGGGCCATATCCACCAGGGTTTTCTGCTGGACTTTCTTCCGCAGGGCTTCAAAACTGGAAAGGAACATCCAGGAATGCTGGGTAATCATGGCCTGTAAGCCCTTTTCTCTGGTAAAGGCTCCACACCGTTCCATAAACATGGCAAAAAGGTCTGCCTTGCTGACCGGATAATTCTTTTTGGCAAAAGCCGACAAAAGGGGGCTCATATTGCCAGAGGCCATGTACGGCGGGTTGGTGGCTGACACCAAAAAACGGCTACTCATGACCTGGGCCTGCTTGGCCAGTTTGATCAGACGATTACCATCGGTATACAGCCACCCGGCCAGCAGCAGATCATCGGTCCCTTCCTGCTGGAGCCGTTCAATTTCTGCCGCCAGGCCTGCATAATCCCGAGATTCCACGGGAATCAGGCTGCCGTATTCTTTGGCATCCCGGAAGGTGTCAATGAGGTAGTCCGCCGTATCCCGATAGGTTTCTGACAGATCCAGGGCCTGGTTCTGGGGAATCTCCCCTTCCCATTTTTCCATGCCATTGGATTCTTCCACTGCATAAACCTGGGGCCGAATTCCTCGGGCAAAGATCCGCCGGTCATACTGCCGGGCCTTCATCATCAGGGCAAAATAAGTCAGCTGGTAGGCACGGTCGTCGATATCCAGACCGTACAAGTTGTGGGCCAGGATGCTCTGAGCCGCCTCCCGGTCCGTATACCCCTGGGATTGGTAAATATCCATGAGCACATCGAAAGCATACACCAGGATGTGGCCGCTGCCGGAACAGGGATCCAGCAGTGTCAGGTCTTCGGGCTTCAGCCTGGCATACTCTTTCCGGAGTTCCTGCAGTTGCCCTTCCACCGCCGGTTCCTGTTTGGCTTCCGGAACGTAATACTTCCATTTGGCCTGAAGGGAGGCATCAGGATGGCCGGACAGCCAGAGCCGCCCCAGGGAATTTTCCACCATGTAGCGGACGATCCAGTCCGGGGTGAACAGCTGGGTGGCTGCAGGAATATTCTCTTTGGAGACTTTGATGTTCTTTTTCAGATTGGCAAAGACTTCGTCTTTCCATTCAGAATTGTAATACTGATACAGCCAGCCGATGATCTGGACCTGATCCTGGAAGTCTTCTTCCGGAATATCATGGACCAGGTGATACACCACTCCATTGGGGTCGATATAGCTGAACTGGAGGAAAGCCTCACTGATTTCATCTTCCCCGTCAAAAAGACCGGGAAGCCAGGCGGCCAGTTCCCGGCAGCGTTTGCCCAACAGGAAGGTGAACAGAGCGTCGTTCTGATTTTTCTCCTTCCAGGCCAGGATCTGGGCTTTTTCTTCCGTAGTGAATTCCAGATCGGAATCAAAAGGCCGGGAAACCAGGTCCGGATCCACTTTATCCTTGACTTCAGATGAAAGGATCCGCATATGATCCGGGAAATAGTCATTGATTTCCATATACCGGATGGCCGCCAGACGGTTGAACCAGGTGGAGGCCATTTCCTCCATCAGGGCCTGGTACGCCGTCCCATAGGGAATGGCTTTGTCCTGGAGCAGGCGTTTTTCGATTTGCTTCCGGGCGGCGATGGCTTTCCCTTCCACAGCCAAAGGAGCTGCAGCCCCCAGTTCAAAATACAGGACTTCTGAAGTGGAAGAAGGCAGGGGCTTTTGGATGCAGTTCGGCGTGATTCCCAACCGGCTTGCTTTTTGCTGCATTTCTTCCTTCAGGGTCACCCGGGCCCAGGTGGCAAAATTCCGAATGGCGGTTTTATTCATGACAATCTCCTTACTATCTCAGTTTGATTTCATCAGCGTTTTTCAAGGCTTCTTCCAACTTTTGCCGCAGTTTGGCCAGATAATCATCGATATCCTTCTCCTCCCGGAGAATGACTACGGATTGAGGCATCAAATCCCGGGCCAGAAGGGTTTTGACTTTCTTCTCTTTTACGGGAGTAGCAGGGGGAACATCCGGTGCAGCAGAAGGGGCCTCTCCCTGCGGCTTTGGTTTTTCTGCTTCTTTCCGGGCCAGTGCCGCATCCTCCCGGTCAAATGTGTCCAGGAAATGCCGGCACTGGGACGCAGACCGTTCTCTGTACCCCAGCAGTTTGGAAATATTGTTTTCCCGTCCAGCGGATTCTTTCAGTTCTTCGAAAGTCCGGACTGCCTGGGTTTCATACTTGCCGGCATATTCCTTTCCCTGGAGGGCATCCTGTACAGTATGGGCATCTGCCTCAATAGCCTCCTCCATCTCTTTCCCAATGGGTTCCAGCACTTTCATGTAGGCATCCCGGAAAGAATCGTTGAGGGCCGGCAGATCTTTGATATTCCGATAAGGCGTTGGATTGGTTACGATATCCCGGATTTGTTTTGCCAATTCTTTCACCAGAGGCGCATCCAGCAAATGGTCTTTGTTTTCCTGATAAAGATAGAGGGGTGTCAAACCGCTTTCTACAAAGATTTTCTGCTGGCTTGCATTATCCAGGAAACTCTGGACAGGCTGCAGGTCTTCTGCCAGATCCAGCAGCTCATCTTCCGTTTTGGCCAGGGTGGCAAAAAACACTTCCGGCTGGGAAATTTCCAAAAAACTGTTCCACTGGCGTTTCACCTGTTCCAATACCGGTTTTCCAGGAAACTGGGGATACTTCCAATAGACCTTATTTGCTTTTTTATCAAGGACCTGAAGCAAATTCTGCACATGGCTCTTGATGTTTCCCATGATCCGGTCCGGGTCTTCAGAGGGTTCAGTATAGTTGAAGAATTCCTTGATAATGTCTTTGGCCGCTTTCAGTTCCCGGGGTTTGATGGTGGCTTTCAACCGGAACAGCAGCCGTTCTTCATTCCGTTTTCCCGTAAAATAGCCGAACAGGATTCCAGGGTCTGTCTCAAAACGGTTGATGGGTTCTTTGTCAATCCGGGCGGACAGATCTCCTTTCAGGAACAGGACAGCTGCCAGCCATTTGGTGTCCGTATCCGAATACCCATAGGGTGCTTCCCGGAAGATATCCATGAGATTCCGCAGAGAAACTGCATCGAACCCCTGGGTTTTCTCCTCCACTTTGGTTTTTACGGCTTCCAGGGCGTTGGCATTGGGAACCTCTTCGGCTTCCGTGCCAAAAAGGGATGTCCCCTGTTTCTGCTTCTGGAACAGTTCCTTGATATTTTCTTCTTCCCGGGGAGCGGTGATATCCTTCAGGTGATAATACACCGTATCCAACAGGATGGTCAGGGCATCCTGGATCCGTGCTACCGGGTCGTGGGTCTTGATGGTGGAAACAAGATTCCCGTTTACATACACTTCGGCATTGCCGATGGCTTCCTTCAGGGCTTTTACTGCCGCATCCCTGCGCTGTACCGCTTCAGACTGCTTGATGGTCCGCAGCATGGTGGATTTTCCCTGCTGGGGGTCGGCCACCTTCCGCAGGTAATCTTCGATCTGCATGGCCTGCTGCATTTCCAGATAATAATCGTTCTGGTTGGAGGGCAGGACCAGAATGGCTTCCTGGTTCTGTCCGCTGAGGAGGCTCACCGCCATGGCATCGTTGGTATCGCGCTGGTCATAATAGGGAGTCAGGATCCGCAGGCCCAGGTTGTTGTTCTGACTGCTGCCAAAAGGACGGGAATCCACGGCTTTGTTGAATCCGTAGGTGTACTGACCCCTGCCCTTGCTGACTTTGAAACGGGTCTGGTCATAGATCCCGTTGAACACCACATTGCTGATTTCTGCCACCACATCTGCCTGAGAGATATTCCGGCTGCGGATGGCCCGGTCCATATCCTGTTCGTCATCGGTCAAGAAAGTATACGTATCCTGTTTCTGGGCAATGTACAAATTGGCATGGAGCAGCTGGAGGGCTTCCCGTACCTTCCGCCGGAGGGAAGCTTTGTCTTCATGGATCTGGGTAACCATGAAGTTCACCAGGTTGTTTTCGTTGAGCGGGATTCCATCGACATATTTCAGGAGGAAAAGGACTTTCAGCACATTGACGGCAAAACAGTCCGTATCCCCATTGGGATTGATTTTGGGATTCTGCATGGCCCGTTCGATGACAATTTTATGGGTATGGTCGATAACCTGGTCCACATTGTCATAAAACCGGTAAAAAGGCACCAGGGCGCCCTCCTCTTCCCTCATGATGCTAACGGCCGCCTGTTGGAAAGCCCCCAGGATGGATCGTTCCCCGGTGGAAAGGCTCCGCCCGGAAGAACTGTTCTTGCGGATGGAGGTAAAGACATCTGCCAGCAGATAGAACTGATATGGAAGGAACGGATACACGGCGGCAAATTCTTCCCCGTTTTGATATTTTTTCATTTCATGAGGGGTATCCCGGAAATCCACCACATTCTGGATGGTGGTTTCTTCGGCGCCGTACAAAGCTGTCAGGGTGTCATGGCCTTTTGGGTTCTTTTTCAGGATCCGTTCCCGGATGACTTCATCAGCGTTTACGGAAGAAAGGGTCAGACGGGTATTGAACCGCCCCTGGATCTTGGAAAAGTCGTTTTTCCGTTCCTGGGCATTCCCAATATTGGCCGTCATGTCATCGATGGCTTCCTGAGCGGTAACGATGACCCAGGCTTTGCCCTGGCACTTGGTCCCCAGTTCTTCCGTAAGAGTCTGGAGATTCAGCATCAAATGAGAATCCGTGCTGATGAACTGACCGATTTCGTCCACCAGGAACACCACCCGCTTGCCGGTACGTTCAATGTAGCGATGGACCTGTTCGGCAAAATCGGAGATGGAAAGTTTGGCATTCTGGGTGCTGGCTTCTTTGGACCAGTTCTTGGCAGCATCTTCATCCATGTAGCCCATGGCCACCAGGGCCTTTTCCACCCAGCTCCGATGGACTCTGAATTTGTGCCGGTCGTCCAGCCAGTTGACTCCGTTCACTTGCTGATAGGTATCCTGGAAAAGCTGGAATTTCCCTTCTTCATCCAGGGTCCGTTCCAGTTCCGCCAGCAGGGGAATAGAACCTTCGTATCCCAGCCGTTCGTTGAACACCCGATTGAATACGGTCACAATGGCATTGCTGTCGCTTTTGGCCGTGGACGTACTCTTGGAATCCACATTGAACAGGACAGTCAGTGTGGGTGCCGCCGCTGCCCGTTCCATATTACTAACCAAAGTGGGATCGGAGGCAATAGCATCTTTGGCCGTTAAATACGCCATGGCTTTTTTTCCATCCACTTCCGGTTCATCCAGGATATAGGACAAAATCTTCAGGAAATGAGATTTACCACTTCCAAAGAAACCGGAAATCCAGACCCCCATTTCATCCATTGGCTGGTCGATACTTTTCACGTAGTTGGCAAAGAAACGCTGGAAGTGTTTCTTCAGCTCTGCAGTGACCACATATTCTTCCAGTTCCTGCTTCTTGTCTTCTTCCTGGTTCTGGCCTACTTTAATGACCCCGTTGATCCGCCGGTCAATGGGCTTTAAAAACATCTCCTGGATTTTCATCATGATCGTCCTTTACCTTTCTACAATGGGGAATGCCCGGTAATAATTGGAATTGGCGTCTCCCTTGATTTCCCCAAAAATATTCAACGCACTGCCTGTATACTGTCCCGGGAAAAACAAAATGACCGGACAGTGGTCCATCACCTGATGCAGGTTGTTCAGAATCTTGTGAGACCGGAGTATAGGATAGCATTTGCCCACCCCAGTGAGGAAAACGATAGTATCCGGTTCCTTCGGGGTATGGTCCACAATATACTGGATTATCTGGTTGTCGTCTTCTTCAAACCGGAGGACATCGGCGATGGTGGTAAAGACATATTCTGTTCCCTCCTCTTCCTCCAGATTTTCCAGGTCCTCCAGTACTCCTTCGTCCTGGAGCAGCTGCAGCATCAGTTCATACAGATCGAACACGGCCAGTTTATAGCCAAATTTGTACTCGGTATCAGTATTTTTAAGATCCTGGACCCGCTGCCGCACATACAGTTCCTCTTTGGGATCGTAATCAAAGACGTAGTAGCTGACTTCTCCACTAAGTCCCTGGCTGCTGCGGAAGTTCTGATCTCGGAGGCGGCTCTCCAGAAGGTCCATCCGTTCTGCAATGGTTTTCATATACGCGCTCCTGTATAAATTCTCTCAATGGCCTCCAGACCTTCCTGCTGGAAAAAAGCATGGAGGGCCTGATCAATCAGTGGCTTTTGAATGAGGAAAGGGGATTTTTCCCCGGTTAACAGGCCGGATTCTTTCAGAATACCTCGGTAATTGGACCGGATTTTCTTCAAAGTGGCATCTGTCCATTTCCGGGTACGAGGATCATCCTCCTGGATATCCCGGAATACCCGGAAGAACTCTCTGTCGTCCAAATCAAAATCTCCCCTCATGACTTTCTCCCGGAAGCAGTCATCCATGAACCGGAAGAAGGTGTGGTCGGTAAGAAGGATCAGGGTCAATGCCAAGAGCTTCTGGACTTCCAAAGAGGCCTGGAGAAAAAATGTATAAAAAGACGGATCTACGGCTTTCAGCCTTCGCTCCACCGTCTGCCGGATCTCATTGGCCCGGCTGACAGATCCGGCTCCGAAGAAGTTTTCCTGTTCGCTTTTCTGTTTCAATTCAGCAAAGGAACCGCCGTCCTGCAAATAAGAAACAGCCTGTTTGAGTTCCCGGAACCAGTATTTTTCCTTGACTCGTGCTGGATAGGGCTGTGTTGTTACTAAAAGTGCGGACATACGAAGGCTCCTTTCCCCTTATAGATACCAGTTTTTAACCATTTTCTTGTTTCCTACTGTTAATACTATGGTTCATTATACCATAGCCGCTGTAGGAATTTTAGGACAGGTAAAGAAAAAAGCCCTGGCAGGAACTCCCACCACGGCTATCTTTCTTGCTGCAATCTTATACGAGCAAGTTTTTCTCTATCTGAATGTAAATTTATTTCATTACAAAAATACCCCAAGAAGAGCTTTTTTCTCCCATTATTTGCAATGTTTTATGAGCAGTTTGGGGTATACACAAGATGTAGTTGTTCACGGTTTATTAGCCACTATATCTTGAGTTTAGTAGTAAAACAGTTGTTTTTGCTCTATACATTTGTTCTCTTTTTCCCAGTGTATGCGCCTCTCCGGCTCCGCTCACCTGGTAGTGCCATGGCAGATAAAAAGTATCCTAGTCATGGACACAAAACTCCCTTCTATGCCAAAATATGCCGAATTAATGCGGTTTTGCGGGCTTCACCTGTTCACGGAGAAAAGGACATAATTTTGCAAAAAACGGCACAACTTTCCCCGTTGTAGTAGTAAAAATGGTAGTAAAACGGGCTGTTCTTACTACTGCACTTTTTGTGGGGTGAAATTTTCTCTGTTATTATAGCAGAAAAGGAGGGGGAATGGGCAGAGGAAATGGAGTCAAGCTTCCGTCTCGCCTCTATTAACGACATGGTGTAAGCGCTCCATCCCACCTTCTAGGAGGCAAAATCCTGTTTTGACATTCGTTATCCGTTACGTAAATTGATAAAAAACGAATAATAGCACAAATTCTTTTATCATCTCGACCCGAGATACAAAAGAGACCGTTGCTTATGCAGCGGCCTCCCAATAACCTCTGTTATTCCGTGTACAATCCCATTTGGATATAAGTATCAATGAGATTATTCATATAGGAAGTGTTTTTTTCATAGGGTTGAATCATTTGGATATATACCGGCTTTAAGGCCTCACTCGCCATAAAATGCTGTTTAAATTTCGCAATTCTTGGTTCAAGGCCTTCTGTTCCATTTGCTGCATTTTTGTTTGTATTTTGTGCAGCTGTCTTTTCCTTTTCATCTGTAGCTAAAATTTTTTCGAAGTTTCCATAAAAGCGATTGTATTCTTTTTCATAAGCTGCAGGATTTACATATTTATTAATATCTTTGTTAAATTTGCAAACATCTCTAATATTTGCTTCCACAGAACCTTTTGTATTGGTTCTAGGATCGGTATCAACCGCAAGGACCAACATTCCTACTGCAACTGTCCCACTGCCATATGATTTTGTTCCATAATCTTCTTTATAATATTTACCTGCTGCCTTATCAATAACAGCTTCTCGCAAATGAACCATAACCGTTGGCGCTGTACCGGAAGTTTGAGCACCTAATGCGTTTTGATAATGGTCATAAGATGTCCCCGTTCCTTCCAATGTAATTTTAACTAAAAATGGTGTTTCTAAAGGAAGCGCCCTATTTGCAAAGCCCATATCGGGTGATTCCATATCAACGCGTTCTATTTTTCTGATATCAAAACGTTTACTATAATATTTTTTGAGAGTACTTTCAAACTCCACTTGTCCTTTTTCCATATTTTCTGCTTTATTCTGGCATTGAAGAATACTATCTGGAACCATATAGAAAAGGTGAATACGTCGAAGCTTTGGAGCATCTTTTGCAGCAAAACATACCTGCGAAACAGCCAAAAGAATAGTGGTCAGTAATAGGAATATTTTTTTCATAAACAACTCCCCTTTCAGATGAGATTATTTTATCACCTTTTTGTTTTTATATCTATCTAGAAGTCAGATAAAACAGTAAATATCCTTTTCTCTATTCTTAAAATACATGTTGTACCAGGATTAGCTTTAAAGTCTTAATTGAAATCAATTAAATTGTTGCACAGAAAACACCCGCAATCACCAAGACTGCGGGCCTTATTCTCCCCTCACGCCTTATTGGGAAACCGGATCACCTTGGGCTGGATTTCTCCCACCTGCTCCAGTTCTTTCCGTACGTTTTCCATCTCCTTCTGCTGCCGTATCTGGATCAGTTCCACTTCCTTTTGGGCATCATCGAACTTGATATGGGTGTACACATTGAGGGTGATGGAAATGTCGCTGTGGCCCATCAGGTACTGGAGGGTCTTGGCACTGACCCCGGACAGAGCCATATTGGTGCAGTAGGTGTGGCGGCAGACATGAGGTGTAACTTTTGGAAGCTGATATTTATAGATGCGGTTGTATTTATTCACGATTTGCTTAAAATAATGTTCCCAATGCAAGGCTACCATTGGATTCCCATTTTTATCATAAAAGAGAAATTTACCAACGCCATCGATGATGGGTTCTACCTTCAGAGGTCTTCTGCGCTGCAGGATGGTCACAAAGCATTGGTAAACCTCATCCGTCATGGGCAGCAGCCTGGCTCCGGCCTTGGTTTTTGTAGAAAGGATGTAGTACTTCCTCTCGTTCCCTTTCTGGAGCTGCTTGTCCACGTTGATTGTTCTTTTTTCCAAGTCGATATCGTTTACCGTCAATCCGCAAAATTCCGAGATCCGCAGCCCAGTATGGAACAGGATGAAAATTCCCTCATAATATTTACAATAATACTCGTCATTCTTTACGAAATCCAGGAAAATCCGCATATCTCTTTTGGAAAGAGCTTCCCTTCTCACACTGTCGTTGATCAAGACCTCTTTCATTTCGAAATTAAAGGGATTTCTCCACAAGATTTCATCATCTACAGCCATTTGGAAGGCGGGCCGCACCACACCCCGGATGCTGTGGATGGAACTGTATCCCTTTCCTTCGGACTGTAACTTGACCAACCATAATTTGGCATCGGACATTTTCACCTTCCCAATGGCCTTCCGGGAAAAGGGATCTTTTTTCAAGGCGTTGACCACAAACCGGTAATTGGTCAGGGTGTTTGGTTTCACACTCTTTTTAAGAAGCAGATAGCGCTGGACCAGTTCCAGAACAGTCATGGAATCGGTGTTGGCATTGGGGCAGATCACCAGACGGACCTCCAGGCTGTCTTCCATCTCTCGGAGGGACCGGCAGGGCTTTCTTCCTGGGGGCAATGGATCCGTAGGCTCCAGTTTCCAGCTGTAAAAGAATTTGGGTTTGCCATCCACCAGATATTTAAATTGGTACTTGCCATCAATTCGAACAGACTCTCCCGGCCGTAAGATCCGCCTTTTCTTATCTCTCCGGATCCGGCCAGTCATGCGTTTTTTCATAGTTTTTCCCCTTTCGTTTCTTTTCACATCCTATACATCACTCTGAAGGCAGAATAAGTCAACTTTTATTAAATACACGAGGTCTGGCGAAGAAACTGTTCAAATTCTTCCCGGATGATGAGCACTTTCCGTCCATTATGAATCAAGAACCCGGCACCAGGGTCTTCGGCAGCCATCCTTCGAAGTTTCTTTTCTCCTATATGGAAATACTGACTGGCTTCTTTCAGGGTTAACGCAAAACGCTGGCTCAGCGGCAGCTCCTGCCATTGATCTTTTTTCATGAATCATACCCTCCTAAAATTTCATTTCTAAGAGTAACAGGACAGGAAAGGTGGAAATAAGTACTGATAACGCAAAAAAGAGCCATGGCAGGAAACATTCCCACCATGGCTCTATTCATTTCCGTACCAAAGCCGCCAGCAAAACCGTCCCTATCCCATAAGCCAGGTTCCGCTGTGCCTTTAGCCTTTTCTGTGTTCTATTGGTTTCTTTCTCGTATGCGGCTAAGGATTCGTTGGCAATCCGCAAGGATTCTTCCTGCCTGATCGAGGTCCTCTCCAGATCTTTCAATTGACTCCCGAGCCGATTGGACTGTTCCCTGGCTTTCTGTAATTCGGTCTGTGCTTCGGTCAATTGCGTCTCCAATTCCTCCATGCGTTTCTTCTGCTGACTGGATTCCTTCTGTAATCTGTTGTTGATGGTCTGCAGCTCGCTGATATTCTGCTCCAACTGGGTCAGATCCTCTTCCGTTATGGTATACGTAGAGGCCCAGGACACCTGCGGAAAGGAGAATAACAAGCAGAATAGCAAGACCCAGGCTCTTTTTCTCAATCATCCCCACCCTCTTTCTTGGCAACATAATCCGTCACCCCGCGGGCAATGGCTCGGGCAAATTCATCTTTCTGATTCATGAGAAGCTGTACATCGTCCTTATTGGTAATGAAAGCGGTTTCCACAAGAACGGCCGGCATATCTGTTTCCCGGAGTACAGCCAGCCCAGGCCGTTCCTTCACACCCCGGTCCACAGTCCCCAGGCTCTGGACGATCTGGTCCTGGATGCATTCCGCCAGGGTACTGGCTTCTTTACTGTCCTCGCTGTACACCAGGGTCTCCGTCCCCTGTGCTTCTTCTGCAGCGGCTGCATTACAGTGGATGGAAAGAAAAAGGTCCGCCTTCCACCCATTGGCGCTGGCACAGATATTGGTATAGTTGGGAGATTCCCCGCAAAGATTGTCGGACTGGACCAGCATACAGTCATAGCCTACCCGGTTCAGATACTGCTGGACTCCAGCTCCGATTTCTTTTACGATATCCGCTTCGGTGACTCCGTATTCTTCATTGACAGCCCCACTATCCACACCGGGCATATGCCCAGGATTAATAAAAATCTTCATTTCTTATCCTTCTCCTTTTCAAAATGATCCGGGACTCCGTTTCCATCAAGATCCACAAAGCAGCCTGCAATAAAGGTGACGAACCCCACCATGGCAGGCCCCACCAGTTCCCGCACCATGGCCAAGAGATCCGGCAGCTGGATTTTTCCTGTCACTGCCAGATACATCCAGAATCCATAGTAGGAAACTACAAAAAGAAAGACCGTCACAAGATATCCCATGACGATCCATTTGATAGGCTGCTGGAATTGGTTCAAGCGAGCCCTGACTGCATCCAGTCCCTTAGATAAGAATCCCTTTACTTTTTCAAACATGATGTGTTCCCCAGATTCCGATTGTGGTCATGGATTTTGTCCACTTCTCCCTTCAGGTCCTTGTACCGGTGCCAAAGATTGGTAATATTTGTCTCCACACTTGCCTGGGCCACTCGCATTTCATTGATCAGTCCTGTCAAATCTTCCAGGGCCTTGGTATTATTGTCGATGCTTTTATGGAGCGCTCGATTCTCTATCTTTTGAGGACGCAGGATGAGCCAGCACCCGAACACAGCCAGAGCACTGATCACTGCGTTCACAAAGGTGTAGCTGATGAAATCCATGGTGGTTCCCTCCTTTCTGGTGAACTAGCAGCCAGGTGTTAGATGAAGTGCTCGTCCTTTATACCGTCCACACTTGGGACCGCAGTACACATCTTCCGTAGGACTCCAGACGAAGGAAAACCAGTTTTCCCCTTTGGTTAGCTCCTGGATCTGTCCGGCATGGCTTACATAAACCGGTTCTTTCCAGAAAGCAGATCGTTCCAACACCAGGGATCCCTCGATCCGGCCATAATGAATCTGGGCTTTTACATCCTTCACGGCCCAGCTGAAACCTCGGTCCAGCTTATGGAGGTCCGCCATGGCCACATGAGGAAAGCTGGAAAAATCATGTGTCCGGCTCTTTAATTCCCCTTGCCCTATGGGCAGGAACACTTTAATAAAGGAATCCTTTCCGGACGTATCGATCTGCACATAGGCGTTGAGCTGGAGGGTCTGGAGCAGCTCCTGGGGAACCAGATCCATCACCTGAAGGATCTCCCGGAAGTTGAACAAGGGATAAAGAGTCCCTGTGATGGGATTTTTCAGGATCACTGTGGAGGATCCGCTCCGCAGCGCAGCAAGCTCCATGGACACCCGCTGGGTGTTACAGAAAAAGTTCAGCCGATTTCCTTCCAGATCCAGGGAAATGGTATCTTCCGTATGGATGGCTTCCGGGAAGATATAAATCCAGTTCATGGTCGGGTCACTTCCTTTTGGAACCAGGTATAGAGATCTTTATAGAACCGGCACTCCAGTTCATGGTCTTGACTGACGATGCAGGCCCCGCCGCACATATCGTATACGGAGCACTGACGGCACCCTGGGTTGATGGAATCAAGGAGGGTCTGCTGTTCTTTCAACCAATCCGTCCCCAGTTTCTCTTTTCGGATGTACAGGCAGGGATAAGCCTGCCCTTTGGCATCCACCTTTCGGATGGTTCGGTTGCTGCAGTAGGTCTCACCGTACATGTACTGGACTTCCCGGCGCCGTTCCAGGGTCTGGTAGAGGCCTTCATACCGCTTGTCTCGAATGCCGAACTTCCGAAACCGGGACAAGTAGAGTCCCACATATTTTTTATACTGCTCCAGGATTGAATCGTAGTCCTCCTGGGTCAAGGCATAAGGCCGGTTGGCTTCGCTGGTCACATGCATAAGGTGAGGAAAGAAGGAAAGAGGACGTCCGATGACTTTCTCTTTCTCCCGAAAACGGTCCATAATAGCCCCTAAGTCCGTATTCCCATGGTAGAGAGTAGTGGAAACGGCCAGGTCCGGGTAATCCAATAGAGCAGTGAAAGGATCATACCCCCGCAAGTCTCTTTCCGCCCCATCATAGCTGATGCAGATTTGGAAGTGATGCTCCCGGAAATAATCCAGATGCTTTTCGATTCCGATGCCGTTGGTGCTAACGGCAAACTTCGCCTGGGGCACTGCTTCTACCACTTTCCGGATTTCCTTCATGTAAAGCAGAGGTTCCCCTCCCATTAACTTGATGGCTCCAGGAGGATTCCGTTTCAATTTCGCCAAAAATTCTTCCGAAATGCCCCCTTCCCCATCCGACGCCTCCCGATGGCAATAGGCACAGTGGAGATTGCACTGACTGCCCAGATAGAGAGTGATTTGAACCTGTGTCGGTAAATCCATCTTGTTTTTCTGCATATTACCCCTGCTTTCCAACAAACACCAGATAGTCGTTCCACACTTCGTACCACTTCCTGCCCAGCTTGATCTTCACCGGGCCTTCGTACCCAAAGGGATACAGGCGGAAACTGCCCGTTCCATTCACCAGTCTTACCCGTCTGTTGTTCACAAGGCCGGCAGAAGATTCTACAAAAACTTCTTCGTCATCAATGTCCCGGTTCAACTTCTCCTTTGCAGAGAAATCCCCCTTGTACTTCTGGATGGTAAAATCGATATAATCCTTATCACCTTCCGGGGTGAAGGGTTCTTCCGGATCTCCATCAATCAGGTATCCTTTCCGGTTGGCCATAAGTTCCCGGCCCCCAGCGGAAAGGCTGTAGCTGTCCCACAGTTTCATCCTGGGATGATCCCCCAGAATCAAGTCGCTGGTGTTAAAGGGCAACAGTTCGTATTCCTGGTCCGTGTCAATGGTCAGGTTTTCCTTCTGCCCATTGAACATCCGCACCACAATATCCCGCTGACCTTCCGCCATGATGCCCGTATCGATATCGAGGATGGTGGTATTTCCATAAAGCTGGGTCAGAACGGCAAAATCCAGCTTGATGGATACCCCCAGCCGGTTAAGGTCAAGGAACCGGTAGTCCGAGGCCATGGGACGGCGGAACAATTTCACGGTCCCGTTTCCTTCTGTAAGAACATAGGAACTGTAAGGATGCATGGTTTCGATCACATCCGCTCCCTTCCGGCTTTCGCTGTTGCTGGTGCATTCCGCCTTGCAGTAATCGCCCCGGAGAGTCAGGTGGATCAGGTAGTCAGCATTGGATTCCTCGTTGTAATAGATCTTCAGCATACCCCGTCCTCCTTGTCTGCTACATCGTACCCATTGACCAGGACATCCTTGCCACCCTCGATGGTCAGGCGATAGCCGGTGACTTCTTCCTTTTTGATTTTCATCACATCCTCCTGCATCTTTCTCCCTTCAAAAAGCATCTGGATTCGCCCATTCATAGCCTTCCGCACGCCTTTGAGGGAGATGGCACTCCGCATGCCGGTAAGGGTGAAAAGGATGCTGTTTCCCGCCAGGACCAGTTCTTGGTTCCGTTCAAAATCGAGTGTCTGATGGAGCCGGACCTGTTCTATTTTCAGCAGGGTTCTTGCCCTGTGGCCCCGATCCACCACCAACATTCCTGGCTTTAGATTCTCTACCGGCACAGGCCCTTCCGCCGTACTTACGTTTCCTTTTGCAATGATCATGAGTTGTTCCTCCTTTAGCTGTCATCTGAGCAATCGCAGTTGCAGTCGCAATTGCAGTTCTGGGTCATGTAATACTGGCATTTCTGACACCCTTGGCAGGTTTGGCACCCTTGACAGGTCTGGCATTTTTGGCATCCCTGGCATGTCTGGCATGTCTGGCACCCCTGACAAGTCTGGCAGCAGTTGGCCTGGCAACAGTTTCCCGAAAAGGCTTCTTCCAGCTTGTTCACTGCTGTTTCCAGGACAGCCACGTTGATTTTCTTCACCTTGTCATAATTCATCGAGGAAAGGTCGATGGAAATCTTCGTCTTTGTGGCAAGGGTTTCCAGACCCGATTGGATGTCCGTCAGGTCCTTTTTCCACACAATCTCGTTCTGACTAGCCATCTCATGGCCCTCCTCCCGAATCATCCGAACAGTTACAGTTGCCACCGGTGCAGTTGCAGTCACATTGCCCTCTTCTCTGGCAGGTGCAGTTTCTCGAGCTGCACTGGCTGATGCTCTGACAGGTCTGGCAGGAACTGGACTGACATTTTGTGCTCTGACACCCTTGGCAGGTCTGACAACCCTGGCAAGTCTGGCAATACACGCAGTTCCCGCAGTTGTCCACGTTGACCGCATAGGTAGTGAGCTGTTCCAGGGCTGTCTGCAGTTCCGTCACATGGATGGCCTTTACTTTGAGTTCGCTGGTATCCCCAAGAGCAGCCGTATCTGTAAAAGCGGTTTTATTGATGGTTCCGTTCTTTGCCATGGTTCTTCTCCAATAGCTTCTGCCCGTACTGCTGGATGGCCATAAGGACCGGAGTAAAGACGGCCCGCTTCAGGCTGCAGTAGGATTCCTTCCGGGCCTTATCCCCTACCAGCTTGCAGCCTCCCTGGCAGAAGGCAAGGGCTGTACAGGATAGGCACTCCTTCCGGTATTCATGAGTATGGTCTCCTGCAAGAATCCGCTGCAAATAGGTGAAATATCCATCTCGGATGGTGCCCGCCTTCTGAGATGTGTTGTGGCAGGGATAAAGGTTCCCCTGGAGGTCCAGGTTCAGCACCGTCAGCCCATTTCCGCAGGCAGCGGTATACCGGGTCCACTTTCCCTTTCCTGTCAGGTAGAATTCCTTCAAAGCATGAAACAGCTGCCGGATATAGGCTTCTTCTGTATATCTTTCTGGAGGAACCCGTTTTCCGAACCCGTCCAGAAACCGGAGTGTCATTTCCTTCATTTCCCGCTCTACCCGGTCGTAATCAATAGCCAGCAGTTTCTTCCTGGGAAGACCTGTATCCATAATTTCGTCCAGATTCACCGCAATCTGGTACCCATGGATGGCGCTGTACTCTTCCGAAATCTTTTGGAAAGCCTGGAGAACTTCCTGAGGATAGGCCCGGGCGGAAAGAACGGCAGAAAGACAGAGATGCTCCAGGGCAAGGATCCGTTCTCGGCTTTCCGGCACAGAAAACACATCATACCCTCTTGTTTCCCTCACATGTGGGCCATCCCAGGACACACAGACAGAAAATTGATGGGCATTAAAAAAACGGACCATTTCGTCCGTCAGTGCCCGTCCGTTGGTGATGATGCCAAAGGTCATGTTCAATTTTCGCTGTTTCACCACAGCCACCACTTCCTGGATGGTCCCAAAGTACAAAAGAGGCTCCCCACCATAAAACTGCAGGTGGAGAGTTCGTATATTCTCTTTGATCACTTCTTCCAGAAAGTCATAGATTTCCGGATTGACTTTTCGGGTCAGGGCCTTATGGACCAAAGGATGTTGCAGGCAGTAGGCACAATTCATATTGCAGGAATTCCCCAACATGAGGAATACCGTATTGATGTTCCGTCTCAAGTATTTCATCTTCCACTCCTTACTATGATTTTCACCAGCCGCACGTTTTCTGCGGTATCGTCCTTCACAATCTGTCCCACCGCCTGGGTGATGTTTTCTCCCGGAAGGGCCATTCGGCCGACTCCCGGCATCTCCGAAGGGATGACCCATCCGCCCTTTCTGGCTTTTCCGTACATCCGGACAGGGACACGGCCGGCCAGGGCTACCGGGATATAGGTGGGGAGATTGACCTTCAGGATATCATCCCCTGGAGAAAGTGTCCGACCGCCGATGATGGAGGCAAAATCTTCCGTATGGACCCCCACCACACACTGACTGCTGGAAGTTGCCTTGCTGTACTGTTCTTTACCGGATGTTCCATCCAGGGCAATGATGTCACCACGCTGGGTATCCTCACCCCGGGGAAAGAATTCAGCGTAGTCGTTATAGACTGCGTTGTAAACTTTCGCAGCGGTAAGCGTACCGGTCAAAGTCACATTCCCTTCTGCATCCGCTGCCACAAAGCGGCTGTCGTTGGTCAGCTGGCTAGTTTTGTCCGGGATGGTGGGCCTGTCTAACAGATCCTTGTAACTTCCACTTTTGGCCACGGCCGCAAGAGATCCCGTCTCTCCGGTCAATTCCGCCTTGGTGGCATAGGTCTCTGCAATGTTGTTTCCCTTCCCATCGGCCAAAGCTGCCTGGGCGGTTGCCGTAGCATCCAGCTTTTTCCCAATGGCCGCCATGATGGTGGTGGCAAAATTGGGATCATTCCCCAAGGCATCAGCCAATTCTTTCAGGGTATCCAGGGAAGCATCTGAGCCATTAATCAGTTCTGCCATTTTCTGCTTCACATAAGCTACATTGGCGATCTGAGTGCCTTGGGCATTATTGGCAGGAGTCGGTACCACAGGCGTTCCGGTGAAGACCGGACTGTCCACATCCGCTTTCACTTTCAGGTTGATCTGCATCTGGGCCAATTTCTCGGCAGCACTTGTGGCACTTTGCCTTGCCAGGGTAGCCTGGGTGGTGGCTCCTTCCTGAGACGTCTTCGCTGCAGCAGCACTGCTGGCAGAGGCTTTGGCACTGGCAGCAGCGGTATTGGCGCTACCGGCTGCTGATGCTGCGCTTTTTGAAGAGGCCTCAGCCCAGGTCTTGGCCGACTTGGCCCCAGAAAGATCATCCGGTTCTGCATCACTCTCTGCCCATTCTCTGGCTGTTTCGGACCATGTCTTGGAGGACCTTGCCCCGGAAACCCCGTCCGGCTCCGAAGTGCTTTCCGCCCATTGTCTGGCTGTATCTGCCCAAACTTTAGACGAACGGGTACCTTCCCCAGCGGGAGCACTGTCGCTTTCTGCCCAGGCTTCCGCCATATTCTGGCTGTTTAAGGCATTCGCCGCATATTCCCCGGCCTTTTCCTTGTATTCCCTAGCCTGATCCGCTGCATATCCATCCACTACATCCCCCATTTCCACTTCACTGTTGTTCTGGACGGTCAGGGTCACTTCTACATTGGCCGCATCAGACATTGTGGGCCACCCCCTTAATGATGAAAGATTTGGTAAAGAAGCAGGTGAGGATCCGTTCCGTTTCGCTGTTCATAATGGCCAGATCGTAAATGTATGCCCCAGGTTCCAGAAAATCCAACGCTCCCTTGGGCACCACCACGTCAACGAAGTTGTTGTCCGGATTGTAGAAATTATCCGAATAGACCACCTCGGAAGAGTTTGTGGTCTTCTTTATGGCAAAGACCACCTTGTCCGCATGGGTCAGCTTGTAGTTGGTAAAGCGGAACCGGATGGAAAACGTGTCGTACTGGGACACCTGGATGTTTTTATTTTCGTCAATGACCAGCATCTTAGCCTCCTCCTGAATCGTCGCTGCAGTCACAGTTACAGTTGCAGTTGCACTGAGAATTCTCTTTCCAATATTCTTCCGTATGGGACCGGTTCACCAATTCTTGGAGAATGCGCTTTAGGCTGTAGGTTCCTGCCGGGATCCCCCGGTGTTTCCGGATATGGTAAGCAGACTTGATGGACTGCAGTCCCGGTGCCGATGTGGGGCCTGTCTCCACATCCCAGGAATTCAATCCCATCACCTGGGCGTCCTTGTCTGCCTGAGTGCTGGACGTTACGGAAATCTCCACCTGGTCAATAAGCCGATCATCGGTCAGAGTTCCCATCCCGTTATAGGTAACACGGACAGTCTTTCCCGCATCAGCTGCAGAAAATTTCAATGTCCCGGTATTCCAACCCTCAATGCCGTGCTCCGTAGTCAGGTAGTCCGGCCAATACTGCCCCTGGGCTGGCTCTTCCGATACTTCCGTCAGGAGCGACCCGTTCTGAAACTTCACCTGCAGAGTGGTGGGCGATGTCTTTTGGGGCACTTCCGTAAGCCGGATGGTATAGGGACTGTTGCTAGGGATTACATGGGGTTCGTCAAAAATCTTTTTGATGTCGAAGGTATTTTCAAAGGGATTGAATCGATAATCATGGATGGCCATCAACTTCCTCCTTTCCATTGTTTCAGAGCCGAAGCCTGGGATTGTTCAATATTCTTGGACCGACGTTCGATTTCCGTCAGGTAGCGATCCACGGAAAACTGAGGCGCTCCCAGTTCCATTTCGGTCTTGATTCCATTGGCGCCGGATACGGTGTATTTAATTTTCTTGATGGGATAGGTATCGGCCTTCCCATCAAGACGTCTTATCTCGGCCAGCCCGTCCGTGGACATATGGCGGACGTTAAAGGTTCCATCCGGATAGGGATACTCCAGCCGCACGCCGCTGATCTTGGCCGATTTTACCGGAGCCTTGTACTGGTTGATCTGGTTTTCGCCCCACCGTTTGGCGTCTGCGGCAGCGTAGGCTTCCGGCAGATTCCAAACAGCCTGGTGGACCCCGTAGCTGTTTTGGCTGTCCTTATCCTCAACGATACACAGCCACTGCTCTCCCTGTTCATCCACGCTGCCACCTTTGATCCGGGCCCAGTTCACCAGTTTGGATACATCCCAGGAGGGTGTATAGGACGATATATGTTTTCCCACCGTGAGACGCGCCTGCTCGTTGACGGAAGTTTCCCGTCTCCGGAAGTACAGACACCGATATTCGTCCACCCCGTATACGTAATCCACGGCAAAATCCGCCAAAGTGCTTAAGGCTTCTTTCACCGTTACTCCGTCAAAGACCAGTTTGGTAGGACTGTACCCCACCCTCTGGATCTTGCTGTCGTTGTAAACCACCTGGAGGGTTTGCCGTTCTACCTGGCGGGCAATGTCCCGGACGATGTCTCCCACGTCCATGTTCTCATAGGTCTTCCAGAGCATTACATTTTCCAGCCGGTTATAGAATCCATACCCTTTGTATACGAATTTGGTGTCCGTTGTCCCTTCAATGGGCCGGCTGATGATATACCCGCTGTACCAGGGTTTCCGGTCCCCATACAAGTGGATGTCGATCCGCTGCATGTAGTCCAGCTGCGTATTGGAAGGCTGCCGATAGAAAGTCAGCTGGCACTGGCCGCAGCCGGTATGGGTGATTTCAAAGGTCACTTCATTCAGGGCATTGGCCTCGCTCCCCCCTCCGAAAATGGCCGTCCGGGTCCCGTCCTTTTTGTAGGCATAGACCACAAACTGACCGGGATAGTACTCATGGACCTTGCCCCGATCGCTGCTACCTTCTCCGGAACCGGTGGGTCCTGCAAAGATCCACCGGCCGAAAAAGCCCCGTCCAAAGATGAAAGTCGTCATACAAACCACCTGTTGGTATAGGTAATTTCCACCGTCCCTGCCCCGCCCGTATAGAGAAATAGGTTGGCTCCCGGTTTGGCATGGAGGAAGGTCCCCGAAAAGGCGTTGATGCTGTTGTCCTTATCCCGCCAGACTGTTCCTTCCCTGCCGTTTACGATGGAGGTCTTGGGAGCTACTAGTAGGGCATCGGTCAGGGTAAACTTCTCTTTGGCCTCCTGGTGCCAGACGGTGAGGTTGGTCATCCGGTCTTTTGGGATAAACCGGAAGGTGAGAGGTGTATCCACGCTCCCCAGATTGTGGAGTACCATCTCAGCCTGGACCGTTGCCTGTGGAAAGAGAAATACCACTTTGGATTCCTGGGCTTCGTACCGGAACGGGTCTGCCAAGAGAAGGGACACGGTGATGTTGCTCCGTCTCTGCTTGAACCCGTTCTCAAACTTGTGCTTAATCTTGGACAAGCAGGCCACATGATAGACCCGGTCCGGACGCCCGGCCATTAAGGAATAATCTGTTTGGCCAAAGAAGGTATAGGCTTCGTTCAGCACTTCGTCATGGTCTTCCTCCGTAGACCCCTCCATGGAAAACTCCACCTGGATCGTCCGGCCATCAATCTTTCCATCCCCCACCGCATCACTGCCATGGGCAAAGGCCCGGGATTGGAGCTTATTCCGGAAAGTATAGCTGCCGCTGTCCGTCAGACCCCAATAGGCCGGGAGCTTGTATTCAACCCCATCTTTGGTAATGGTGAAATTTTGTTCATTTTCTTTCCGTTCTGGGAATCTCATGTTATGCACCTCTCAGTCCCGCCAGAACAGCATCGGTAAACCCATCCATCAGATCATCCAGATCCGCGGCGTTGTTGATGTCCCCGTAGTTGTTGAAAGTTGTCGCTACTTCCCGGTTGTCTGTGGTTTCACTGGAATTCACAATGCCTTCGGCAATGCTGTCGAACACAGCCCGGTTCAGGGGCAGGGCCACTTCGTCCCCCGCATCCCCCAGGACCCCGATAAGAGGTCTTGTGAAATACCCGCCTTTGGCATAGTGGGGAGTCTTTCCGGCTCCCTGTGCTGCTCCAGCAGCCGTATTGGTTGCCGCAGCCGCCATGCCGATTCCCACCGCTGCACTCGTTCCTCCGGTCAGAAGGCCCGTGGCCACAGGTCCCGCAGACGGGTCGATGACCAGTTTCAGCCAGGCAGCAGGAGCCAGAGCTCCGGCCGCTGCCGTACCCTGGGCTGCGGTCTTAGCCGCACTGGCCGCGTTCAGCTTATCCCCGAATAGGGCCGTCACCAGCATCCCGGAAAGCATTTGAGAAAAATAGCTGGCGATAGTTTTCAGCATGGCCTTCCCCAGATCCAGGAAGGCATCTTTGGCGTTTTTGGCACCGGTCAGGATATCTGTAAAAGCGGTCTCCAGGCCACTTAAGGTGGTGGACGCCATGTCTGCGATGAGTTCCAAGGTCCCCATATGGGCATTCATATAGGCTTCCTGGTAGGTATCCATCAGAGATTTTTCTGCATCCATGTTGCTTTGGTGGAGGGCCATCTCTGCAGTCAGGGTTTCCTGCAGCATGGCCAGAGAGTTCTGGTTGTAGGCTTCGTCAATAGCTGCCTGGATGTCTTTTCCCTGGGCAAAATAGGCATTCCGCTCTTCCATGTAGCTTTTGTAGGCCGCGGCCTTTTCCAAATTGGCCTGTTTGTCAAAAGCAATTTCATTGGCACTGGCCTGTTCATAGGCAATGCCCTTTTCCTTCAAGGCATTCAGGAATACAGCCTTTTCTGTACTGGTGAGGCTAATAAAGTCCTGGGACAGCTTGGCATACTTATCATCGATGGAAGCTACGGCTTTTTCCATATCAGACTGCATCTTCATCACTTCCTGTTCCTGTTTGGACCCATAAAGGGTGAGCTTGGCGGTTACGGCATCAAAAGACAGGTCCCGGGCCTTATTCATCAGTTCCCGGGCTTTGGTCTGTTCTTCCGCAAGAGCGTCCAGACGCTTCTGGGCATAGAGTTCCGCCAGACGAGTCTTATCCCGTTCGTAGTTCTCATTGGCGGATTTGGACTTTTCCAGTTCATCGGTTTCTTCCTTGTACCAACGGTCCACCAGGGCACTCTTGGCCTGGAAGGTCCGGAACCATTCTTTCTCGATGCTCTTGCTGGTCTGGGCAGCGGCACTGGCCAATTGGTCTACGCCGCCGGAGCTTCCGCCCCCAACGCCGCCACCACCGGAGCCACCTCCGCCGCCTCCTCCGGAAGGGACGGGGATGTCTCCTCCCCCGCCCCGGAGGTTGCTGAAGTCCGGCAGCTTGAATTCCCGTTTGGCGGTTGCACTACCGGCCCCGCCGCCATCTCCGCCACCTTCCCCGCCCATGGAACCCAGGGCATCGTTGGTTTCCAGGATTTTCTGGATCAGGCTGGAGAGCCAGCTGATGGCTTCGCTGACAAAATTGGCAATGGTAGAAAGGCCGCTGGAAGCCCAGGAGGGAAGGATGCTGTTCGCCATGTCAGACAAGATGCTTCCCACTTCATCGATACAGGCCCCGATGCCTTCCAATAGATAGGTGAAAGCGTTCAGGATCCAGGTGACACATTCACTGAGGACGCTGATGAAGTTCAGTACCCCGTTCACCACAGCCCCAATGATTTGCAGGGCTGCATAGAAAGCGGCTCCCATCACCGCAGCCACCAAGGTGAACACGGGCTCCAGCGCCTGAAGATTGGCAATAATGGACTGGGCTGCCGCACTGATCATTGCCTGAACGGCATCCACAGCCCGGGTGACCGTTTCCATCCGAATCCCCATGGCCCCCAGCACATCTTCCACGGTCATCCCGCTTTTCCAGATGGCATAGAGGGCTGTGGCCACCGCTGCCGCAGCCGCAATAAAAGGAGCTGCAGCAGCAACTGCCGCCACAAAGGGAGCGGCCATCAGGGCTACCTTGGCTACAAAAAGTCCAATGGCCGGAATGGCAAGGCCAGTCAGGGTACTCACGATCAGTAAGATTCCTGCCTGGAACTCAGGGGGAATGGCCGTCAGAAGGGCTTCTGTAAGACCGGAAGACTGAACCGTTGCCGCAAAGTTTGTCAGCATATCCCCCAAGGACTGAAAGATTCCCGTGAGATTCAGGGATTCCGCAATCTGGAGTCCCACCTGGGCCGCAGATTGTTCCAGCCCGTCCATGAGAGTGGACCAGGTGCCGCTAATGGTCTCACTTTGCTGATCCATCATGCCTCCAAAGGACTGTTCCATACCACTGACCAAAGCTGTAATGCCTGTTGCCGCGTCAATGGCCCCTTTGGAGACCATGCTCATGGCTTCCGGTACGGAAACTCCAATTTGGTCCGCCAGCATCTTCCAGGCCGGGATGCCTGTTTCGGTGAGCTGCATCATTTCTCCGGCCTGGACTTTGGACTTGGCCGCCATCTGCCCCAGAGCTAGGGTGATCCGGTTGATCCCCTCTGCCCCCAGCCCCACACCAGCTGCCGCATCTCCTACCGCTGTTAGGGTAGGAATTACCTGTTCAGCCGAAAATCCAAAGGCGATGAACTTTTGGGCCGCCTGGGACACCTGGCTGAATTCAAAGGGCGTCTTAGCTGCAAATTCCTGCATCTTCCCTAGAAAGTCTTGTGCCTTTTCCGCACTGCCCAGCATATTGGTGAAGGCCGTCTTGGTACTCTGGAGACTAGCTCCGGCTTTCACCGATGCCACCCCCAGGGCAGCCAGACCAGCCCCGATGCCCCCTAAGACAGTCAAAGATTTCTTGGATACATCAAGGGCTTCGCTCCCGAAGGCGGACTTGATCTGACGTTTGGTTGCATTGAGTTCTTTCCGAAGATCAGAAGTATCCGCTCCAATCTTTACCAGAAGGTCAGCGATGGTTGCCATGATCGTCAGCTCCTTTCCGTCTGAATTCCTCGAAGAAGGCCTCCCGCTCTGCTGCAATTTCGCTGCTTGTTTTCTTGGGCAGAAAGGGTTTCATCAGTTTTTCCGTCCGTACCGGTTTCCGGGTATGGACGCTCATCAGGCAGGCCACCCAATAGGCAGTCTCCCATTTCTTTCGTTGTTCTGCCCGGGCCCGGCACTCAGCCATTCTGTCTAGTTCCAAGGGTGTCAGGGCATAAAATTGGGCAGGCAGAAGATGCAAGAGACCATAGGCCACTTCTTCCGCCCACCCTAGCCATTCCTGGAAAGACGGGACTTCTTCCTGTCCCGCCATCAGTTTTTTGGCTTAGTTTTCCCTTTCCCTGATTCTTTCCCAGGATCTTCCTCCGGGAAAATCGCATAATACACATCTTTCCCTAGGATGCCGGACCCGGCAATGGCCTTCACCACCGGCTGGACAAATTCTTCCATCTCGTGACCTTCGTCAATGAGTTCCTGCATCTTGTTGGCGTACCACTGGGGATTTTTGATGCCGTGCTGCCGAAGCCCGATGGACAGAAGAGCCGTTAGAATCCCCAGGTTCAGTTCCTGGTTCCGGATAATGTCCCCAGCACTTTTTCCGGTAATGTTTTCTACCTGGATCAGTCGACCGATGTCAAAATACAGGTACTGGCCAGGCCCAAAGACTTCAAAGTCGATTTTCTTCATGGTTTCCTTTTCCTCCTATTTGTCGCTGGGGACAACCGTGCCGTCAGCACTCTTCAGTTCACTTAAAGGGCCATCCCCAGAAATGGTCCCGGAGAGAGTGGCCACGTCATCATGAGGAGTGGACAGGCTGCATTCCGTCACAGAACCCCAGCCAGTCACATAGCTTTTGTCCGGGTACTCGAATTTGATGTGGACCTGCTTTCCTGCAAAGAAAGAGGCTTCCAGAAATTTCGCCCCCTTGTCGCCTGCCAGGTACACAGATTCCAGGTCCAGGGACCAGTTCCGCAGGCCAGGAATGGTGGATTTCCACCCGTTGGATGTTTTGCTGCTGGCGTCGATTTCATCTGCCTGCCGGCTCAGATCTCCGCTCCGCTGGCCCCCTAAGAGCAGCCAGGTAGGATTGGTGTCCGATTCTCCAGCATTCAGATAGATTAAATAGTCCTTGCCGGCGGTAGCCGTATTGGAGGCTTCGCTCCGGCTGGGAAAGGTTGTGGTTGCCATATTATTCCTCCTTATGGATATTCTGGATGAAGACTTCCAGGGTGATCACCCCGCTATAGCCCAGCTCATCTTCCGGGTAGGTTTCGTAGAAATCCACCCCCTGGGCGGATACGTAGAATTCATCTCCCGTAAGGTCCAGTTGCTCCAAGCCGAACAGGTTGATGAGTTTCTCCGCCAGCGAATTGATCTCGTACCGCCCTTTATAATTGCTGTAAATATGGATGTGGGCCGAAAGGTGAGTCATGTCCTCAGTTTTGGTAGATTTATCCTGGACCGTCATGGTCCCCAGGGTAATAAAGGGCAGCACTGCCTCCTGGGGAATGTAGTCATAAACCGCTAGTCCCGTATGCTTTTTCAAAAAGGCCACCAGGGCCTTGTGGATGGCATTATTGGGTAATCGCTTCATGGTTCACGGATCGCTTTCTTGATCTCTTGGATCAGCTGGGGCTCCATGTAGTCGTAAGCCGGTTTGAAAAAGGGCTTTCCGGACTGAGCCGGAATCCGGGACCGTTTGGTAAACACAGGACCGCCCCGAAAAAACCGTAGCGCTTTTTTCTTCTTAGGTTTCACCGTATGGGCCCGGCTGCCAAATTCCACCAGATGGGCGTAAGGTACATGGCTGTACACCTGGCCTTCCAGTTTCACTGTGGAAAACCGGGTTTTAATGGACTTCTTCAGTTTTCCCGTTCGTACGGGCACCCGCTGCCTGGCTTCCCGATACACCGCCTGAGTTCCCCTTTTGAGAGCCGCTTCCACCCGGAGACGGGTCTTCCCATCCCAGGCAGAAATCTGCCGGATGGCCTTGCTCAGTTCCCCCTCAGGAACTTTTACCGTAAATACGGCCACGGTTACACCCCCTGTTCATACCGATGGACAATGAGGGTAGTGCTGTCCCGGAAAGTATTGTCCACAGTTTCGATTTCATAAATCTCCCCAGAAAGCCGAAGCCGCCACCCTCTCCGGATATCCTTTCGGGGCCGAATCTTTAGCCGCAGCTGCTCCCGGTTCATGGGAGTTCCCTGGGCTTCCTGTTCCGCGTAATTTGTCTGGATCACCTGGGCCCAGATCTGTCCCGTTTCTTCGTAGTCCGTATGGAACCCCCCATAGCCATCTTCTGTAGGGATGGGTCGAAGGAGCCTAATCCGTTTGTCCATCTTCCCAATTTTCATTAGAAGGCTTCCTTTCTTTCTCCAAACAAAAGAGAGCGCAGGGTAAGGAGCAGATTGTGATAATCCGCATCCTCCCTGTACTCGTAGAGATAGGCCACCGAAAAAAGGACGGCCATTTTAAAGGCTGCCGTTTCTTCCGGTGCTTCCTTTCGGAGGGTATCCAGACAAAGCCGCTCAGAGGAGGCGATAAGACGGGCAATGAGGTTGTCCTCCTCGTTTCCATCTATCCGAAGATAGGCTTTGGCTTCTTCAATCGTTATGAGTCCCGTCACTTCCATTCTCACCACCTCCCTCTAAAGTGATCATCAGCCGGCCTGGACCTGCAGGACTTTTACGGTTTCCGGCAGGATCAGGCGCCCATCCACCCGTTCGCTGGCCAGGAACCCGATCTGTCCATTAGCCGCATAGAGTTCGCTAAGCCGCTTGAACTTCCGGCCCTGACGGTCGGCAATCCAGTAGTAGGAATAGTCCCCCAGGGCAATAGCCTTATTCCCGGCTGCCAGTTCCGGCACAAAGCTGGACGTATGGTAGGGCAGGCTAAGGATCCGGTCCGGCTGGCCCACCTGGACGGAAGGCTGCCAGATGTAGTTGCCGTTGTTATCCTTCAGTTTCCGGATGGCCTTCACCGTAGAATCGTTCAGGATCCAGGAGGCATTTCTCCGATAAGGAGTCCGAAGGCTGTGGTACAGATCCATCATATCATCAAAGGTAATGGCCGTTTTCGCTGCCGTCACTCCCACTTCCGCACCCTGGAACACTCCCAGAGGCTTATGTTTCCCATCGCCCACCAGGAAGGCTTCTTCTTCCTTGGTCCCGATGCGCCGTGCAAATTCCTGGGTAATGTAGCTTTCCAGGTCAAAGACACTGTCGTTCATCAGTTCTTCGGAAACCCGGATGGCAGTCCCCAGTTTGTGAGCCCCCAGGTTCACCTGGCTGAAGGTGTCGTCGCTTTCCGGGTAGGCACTGCCTTCTTCCATCCAGGCTGCTTCCCCATGGCTGGCTACAACAGGGATCGTGTGGTCCCCGGAAGACGTGCGGATGGTATGGGCCAGGCTGCGGAAGAAGTTCTCTTCCTGGAGAGCCGCCACAAGGGTCCGTTCGTATTCATCCGGGACCAGGTACCCGCCTTCCGGATCGGAGCCGATGGTCAGAGTATCTTTGATTTCCTGCATGTTGCCTTTCCCCCGGAAGGCCTGCCAGAAGGCTTTGGTATAGGCATCGCTGGCCCGGCCAGTTTTGGTGTCCGGCTTGGGACTGCCGGCACCGGGATTGACCTTCAGCGCCGTATCGATGGTCTTGTTCAATTCATCATCGATATTCCGCTGGCGCTCCAGCCGTTCGATTTCTTTTCCCAGTGCTACCACTTTTTCTTCCATCCGGTCATAGACGGCACTGTCTTCCCCAGAGACCATGCCATCCTTATCCCGGTGGGATTCCAGGAAAGCCTTGGCCATTTCCCAGGTGTTGGCTCGTTCTTCTCTCAGTTTCAGGATCTGATTCATGGAAATTCCTCCTTAATGCACAAGAAGGTCCAGCCGCTTCAAAAGTTTGTCCGCGGGGACCTTGTTGGAAACAGGTTCTTTTGTTTTCTTCATAGACAGCTTGGTCAGCAGGGAATTGGTCACTGCCGCTCGGCTGAACAGCATGGCACCAACATCCATGTCGTCATTTGTTTTATCCTCGGTGTAGAGGATGGAATCTGCAAACCCCAGCTCCACGGCTTTCTTGGCGTTGAACCAGGTTTCTGCATCCATCAGTTTGGAAATCTTGTTCCGGGATAAGCCCGTCTTGATTTCATAGGCGTTCACGATGCTTTCCTTCACTTCTGCCAGCATATCGATGGCCTTCTGCATCTCTTTACTGTCCCCGATGGCCACTGTGATGGGATTGTGGATCATCATCATGGCCACGGGAGACATTTCCACCTGGCTTCCGGCCATGGCAATGACACTGGCCGCAGAAGCTGCCAGCCCGTCAATCTTTACAGTAACCCGTCCTGGATAGTCCATCAGCATGTTGTAGATCTGGGCCGCCGCAAACACATCGCCTCCAGGAGAATTGATCCACAGGGTAATATCCCCACTGCCGGCCATCAGTTCATCTTTGAACATTCTAGGTGTCACTTCGTCCCCGAACCAGGTTTCATCGGAGATTTCCCCGGTAAGGTACAGGGTACGGGTGTCTTCCCCTTCGTTTTTCACCCAATTCCAAAATTTACGTTTCATGGGATTCCTCCTTATTGCCAGAGCCTGCAAACAGGCCGGCATCCTTTAGTTTCGTCATATTTCCGTTGATGAGGTACAGGTCCCCGCCTTCTTCTTCCGGGATCCGGTTCATGTTCTCCAGTTCCCGAATGTCATTGGCAGAGAGCCAGCCATTCTGCCTTCCTACGGCATAGCCGTTCATCCGGCTTTCGTAGTCCCCCCGGAGGAGCCCGTCCACGTTGAAATGGATTTCATACCGAGTCCGTTCTTCCGGGGTCAGGAGAGACTGGCTCATGGCCTGTTCCCACCGGGATACCCAGGGCCCCAGAGTGTATTTCACAAATTCCAGAGACTGTTGCTCGATATTAGAAAAGGTGGATTTCTCCAGATCCCCGATCATATGGGGCGGCACCCGGAAGATCCGGGCGATTTCATCGATCTGGAATTTTCTCGTCTCCAGGAACTGGGCCTGATCCGGAGAGATTCCGATGGGAGAATACTTCATGCCTTCTTCCAAAACGGCCACCTTCCCGGCATTACTGCTGCCCCCGAACTGGGACTGCCAGGCTTCCCGGACCCGTTGGGGATCCTTGATGGTTCCCGGATGCTCCAGGACGCCGCTGGGAGAGGCCCCATTGGCGAAGAACTTCGCCCCGAACTCCTCGCAGGCGATGGCCATGCCGA
>OKSF01000690.1_pt1 | contig 31585 bp, 46 predicted proteins | sample 1606061 | NCBI WGS metagenome assembly OKSF01 (sample SAMEA3541567, study PRJEB24748) | human gut metagenome | biome: human gut; feature: human-associated habitat; material: faeces | place: China | collected 2012
CTGTACGACGGCTTTTTTTCTTTTGCCGTCGTGCGGCAGGATTTAATTTTCTATTTTTTTCTTGTGGGAAAAGACAAGCAACCCAACCAAAAACATCACCGCAAAGCAAAGTACAAAACTGATACATCCGCCGATAGTAGCTGGCACAGGGGCGTCATAATAAGTGGCTTTATCCAAAAAGGACATAGACACACGATATGCAAAACTACCCGGAATGACAAAGCCTTTTTCCGAACCGATGAACAGGCAAGATGCAAAGCCATATATAACCCCTACTACACTTGTCACAATAATATTGCGGCTCAGATTAATAACGATTGCCCCCAAACAAGTAGTTATCAAAACGATAACACAGGCTTCAATTCCAAACCCGATTGCCAAATTGAGGAACAATGAAACACCTCCGGTCAACCTACCAGTTCCATTGAGTATTGCCACCAGCAGGCCAAAAGCAACAAATAAAATGACTGCAAAGCCAATGCTGATAACGGTGCTAACAGCGACTTTTGATAGAAAGAGTTTCTTTTTTGAAAAACCGTAGGTAATCCAGTTGATGTAGGTTTTGTTCTTGTATTCCTGATAAAACAGTGAACCAATTAAAATGAAAATCACCATTGGGAAGAACATGGAAAACTGGTTATTCATAAAGAAAAACAGGTCAGCAAGTGATTTTGTGCTGTTGTTGAATACTGCTCCTGATCCGCCGGTAAGGATGGGAAGAAGCGACAGCATCAGAAGAAATGCCATAAACCATTCCCGCTTCAACTTGTAAAACTCGTTTTTAATCAACATTCCCATTATGCGTCCTCCCTCTGGCCGGAAGTCATAATATCCTCGTACAGTGCTTCCAGTTCTTTTTCGTTATAGTCATTTTTTACGATCTTGATGATTTTCCCGCCACGAATGAAAATAAGGACATCTGTCACGGCGGCAATCTCCGTCAGATTATGGCTTGATACCAAAATACAGTGTTGTGGTGATTTTAAGCGTTCTTTCAGAAGCAGTCGGATTTCCTTTATCCCCATTGGATCAAGACCATTGGTAGGTTCATCCAGCAGCAAATATTGAACATCGCCTAAAAAGGCGCGTGCAATTCCCAAGCGTTGGCGCATCCCCAAAGAAAGTTGAGAAAACAGCTTTTTCCGGGCATCCAGCAAATTTACTTGTTTCAGCGCCGCTTCAATGTTTGGCTGTTTCAAACCTAAGTACTGTGCGTGGAGCTTCAAGTTTTCCTCTACGGTGAGCCGTGAGTAAAAAGCCGGGTACTCAATCAAACTTCCAAAACATCTACTAGAAACGGGCTGCCCGTCCGAAAGTATTTCTCCCGAAAAATCAGTTAGACCCAGCATGGACTTAAACAGTGTTGTTTTACCGGCTCCGTTCGGCCCTAGCACACCATAGATTTTTCCTTGCTCTAATGTCAAGTTGATGTTGGACAGCAATGCTGTATTTCCAACATTCAGATTTACATTTTTGATTTGTAGCATGAAATACCTCCATTATTGAAAAAAGATGAAAAGCAAAAAGGCCACAGCATAAATCAAAAATGAAATACCAATGGATTTTGATCTCTGTTTTAGTCCTTTTAGGCCATCGCTCAATACGCCATGCAAGGCCGTGAGCAGGCACACCGCCAAAGCGATGATAGAAACCACTAAAGCTACTTTAACCATTTGTTTATACCTCCTATGGCTCATACTTTACCAAAGAGGTTTAGGATTTGTTTGAGAAAAGTCTAAGGAAAGTCTAAGGATGAAAAAAGAGCCGCCGAAGCAGCCCTTTAGGAATTGACAATGGGAAACACGACTTGAATTGCAAAGATACCGTTTTGCAAGGAAGCGACAATTTGCCCGCCCATGCGAGTCACAAGTCTTTGAGCGATTGCCAATCCCAGCCCGGTTGTCTTTTTTGTTCGCGACTGGTCGGTGGTGTAAAAACGGTCAAACAAATGAGGAATATCTTCTTGTTGAATACTGCTCGACGCATTTTTAATGGTTATGACCGTTTGAGCTTCTTCTATCGCTGCGGTGATTTGATAATTTCCCTCCCCGTGAACAAGTGCATTATAAACCACATTTGAGAAAATCCGGGTCAAGGCATTTGGATCGCCCCAAATGATAGCTGGTGGATTTGGGATAACGATATAGGGGACACATTTTTTCTGTTCAAAATCGCCGTAGTATGAGGCGACAACATCCCGAAGTACACTGTGTATATCCGTATTTCTGCAATTCAATTTCAGTTCGTCGGCCTCAATCCTTGCAAATTCAAACAGTTGGTCGAGAAGCAACTTTACAGCGGAAATTCTTTCTCCCGCAATCGTCACATATTCTTTTTGCTCTCCTGTTAAATCCTGTTCCTGTAAGAGCTGGATATAGCCATTTGCTGTTGCCAGCGGCGTTCGCAAGTCATGTGAAAGACTGGTAATGGTATCTCGGAACAGTGTATCGCTCCGTTCAATTTCCTGCCCCATGCTACGATATTTTTTCAGAAGATGATTGATACTTGCAGCCAAATCCTGTATTGTCCCATCCGTTTTTTCCACCATAATTTCGGTTTGCGTATCACGGTCAATTAGAAAGTCAATCTGTTTTTTTACTTTCTGAACCAACTTTCGCTGATAAATCAGTTTCAGGGACAAAAACAGGGAAAGCATTGCAAGCAAGATACATAACACCATCATGTAGCCATCACCGCCTTTCCAAATCGCGCAAGTCCAACCTTAGAAACAGGGAGAGCGAAATGGCTGTTGGTAAAAACAGATATGCTAACAGTGTCAAACAAATAGGTATTAAATCCTCCCCAAAGGCATTGATCTGCAAGCTATGAGATAGCCCTACAACCCAATACTTGTAGAGGGAATAATCCATATCCAGTGCTGTACTTATCTTTGTGAGATATAAATACAAAACCCCCAGCATAAAAAATGCGGTAATCGTAACAATGATCCGATGCCGGAGCAGGTAACTTAACAAATTGAGAAATGCAGTGTAACCTAAAAAGCACAGGCATTGAAACAAAAGAAAGACTCCGATTGCAGAAAACGAATACTCTATGTCATACCGGGATGCTCCCATCATCAGAATTGACAAATACGCAACACCAAAGCATACAAACAGAAAAAATAAAACGCCACCCCATGAGGCCAGCAGTTTTCCAAAGAATAGGTGTACTCTGCTTGTCCCTTTAGAAAGTGTGATACTGTATGTGCCGGTATGAAAATCTTCTGTAAAGTACAGGCACAAAAAGAGCGTCAATGGAAAAATCAGACTGTAATCTGAAAACAGAAACTCCGTGAACGAAACCAGTGATATAACCGGAAGCATACCATTTACCGAATTGTGATAAAAGGTCAGGGCAAGCGCAAAGACAAAAAACGCAGCCAATACGAGGCAGGCCCAAAACAGGCGGCTTTTGCGGATACGGAACAACTCACTTTGCATCGTCTGAATCACTCTTTGCACCTCCTGTCATTTTCAAAAGATAGTCGGTCGGCTCCATACCGGCAAGCCAGATTTCTGATACCTCTATCCCGGAATGAACCAGCAGCGTATTGATTTCCCCGGATTGCTCATTACAATGAAAAATTCTAATCAGGTCATGACCCAACACTTCAAAATCCGGGAACTGCTGGCTTAAAATCGTAATAGCCCGTTCTAATTGTGGAGTTCTTATCTTTATGCACCGCTGGCAGCTCTCTTTCAATTCCCCAGCCGTAAGCTCACAAAGCAGCTTTCCATCTGCCATTACGCCATATTTGGATGCAAGCCGGGAAAGCAGCGTATAATCCTGTCCAGAGATTAAAAGTGTGGTATGGTTGATTTCATGCAGATAGTTCAGAACAGAAAGCAGGTGTTCACATTCTCCCTTATCTAGCCCGGAAAAAGGATCGTCCAAAATTATCATATCTGGATTTCCCAAAAGGGCAACAGCCAAATTCACTAAACGCTGGGTCGATAATGGCAATCGCCGTACCGCCTTTTTCTCTTTCAGGTTCAAATGCAGTATATCTAAAATATGGATTTCTGTGGTTCCAAAAACGGAAGAAAAATAACGCAGCATATCAGCAGGTGACAGAGAGCCGATTGTCACAGGCTTTTGTGGTACAAACCCAATCCGGCGGCGCTCCTTCTGATAGTCTATATTGCCAAATAATTTGAGCGTACCAGCTTGAGGTCTAAGTGTACCTATAATGGTTTGCAACAGTACAGATTTCCCGGCGTGATGGCCGCCATACAGTGCATAGATTTCTCCGCGTTTTACCTGAAACGCGATATTTTTAATTCCGTTTCCATCCGGGAAAACATAGGTCAACCCGGCTGTTTCCAAAGCAGTCTCCAAAATAATCATCCCCTTTCCATGCTGTCTTATTGTAGCAGACTGGTGTGCAAACTTCATAAGATTTCTCTAAGGATTAGCCCTGCATTTTGAAACCGAGGCCCCAAACCGTCTGAATATACTTTTCCTCTGGATTGACCTTGGCAAACTTCTTGCGGAGATTTCCAATGTGGACATTGATTGCATTATCGTCCCCGATAAAATTTTCATTCCACACGCTTTCAAAAATATTGTTCTTTGTGAATACCTTTGAGGGCGAGGACATCAGAAGTTGCAAAATCAGGTATTCATACCGTGTCAAAGTAATGGGGGTATTCCTGATTTTAGCCTCCATAGCTTCTGTATCAAGGGACAAGTCCTTAAAGCGAAGTATTTTGCTATTGTTGGGGGTGGTAGACTTCTGAAAGCGCCGGAGCACTGCTTCAATCCGCACCAGAAGCTCTTGATTGTCGAATGGCTTTGTGATGTAATCATCTGCACCATTTCGTATGAGGTTCACTTTGCTGTCTATATCCGTTTTAGCGGACACACCGATAATCGGAATATCCATCGTGCTTTTCATCTTTTCCAATACTGTTTCCCCCGGTATGCCGGGCAGCATTAAATCAAGTAAAATTAAGTCAAAAGTGCCTTTCTCAATCAACAGAAGCGCCTCGCTTCCAGAATATGCAGAGGTTACGCAGTAGCCATGTTGAGTTAGAAGTCGTTTTGTCATGTCATTGAGCAACATATCGTCTTCTATAATTAAAATATTTGCATTACCCATTTCGCTTTCCTCCGTCAGTAGTGCCGGGAATCTGGAAAGAAATTCCAATAGACACCCGCTCATTATATCTTGTTACTTTTTTCAATTTTTTCTTACATTTTAGGACATACTTCCTACAAATTATTTACTTTAGAATCATTAAAAAAGGTTTTAGAATTGATTAAGATTTTCCCGGTATGATTAAATTATCCTGAAAACGGGATTGCCGGTATGCTCCGAAATGCGAAGCGGTCCGAACCGATCTCAGGAAATATTAAGAATTCAAAAAAAGGAGTGTGCTTTTATTTATGAAGAAACAAACGAAATTAGTCGCAATACTCTCTACGGCAGCATTACTTGCCATGGGAGCTTCCATGACTTCTTTCGCCGCCGGCTGGGAGAAAGATGATTCTGGAATCTGGCATTATTATGATTCCGATGACAATATGGTTACCAGTGAGTGGAGAAAAGATGGTACCAGCTGGTTTTACCTGGATGATGACGGCGATATGCTGACAATGTCCTGGGTGGACGATGAGAGCTATGTGAATGAAAGAGGTAAGAGGCTTGTCAATTCCTGGATTAAGGTTCCGTCCGACGACAGCATCGATGATCCCGGTGAAGACGGTGATCACTGGTATTATTTTGACAGCAAAGGCCGCAAGCTGACATCAACATCCAAAAAAATTAATGGGAAAACATATTATTTCGATGAAGACGGAAAGATGGCGACCGGATGGTATGAAAAGGACGGCAATGTCTACTATCTTGGAGACGAGGACGACGGAACCCGCAAGGATAACCAGTGGCTGTGGCTTGAGCGTCCGGGCAATGCAGATGAAGATGATAATGCGGCGGCCAACGCTCTCGACTGTACGGATGACAGTTCGGATCCCTGTGATGACGAGGGCTGGTACTACTTTGGTTCCGGCGGAAAGCTCACAAGAGATACTGACAAGAAGAAAGTCAATGGCCGTTACTATTATTTTAATGAGCATGGACAGATGCTTTATGAGTGGATAAACGACAGGAAGGTTTCCGGAGCAGCTCCGGGCAGCCAGTCGAATGCGGCCCTGGATGGAAATGCGGCAACGCCTGGCGCCTCACAGATAGAGCATATGATTTATGCAAATGTGGTGGAAGAGGGCTGGAGAGCAGACGGCTGGTATGAAATCAGCGGTTCCGTAGATACGGAGACAGACGATGACGACCACTGGTACTTCTTTAAAAACGGAAAGGTGAAACGGGCTGATTCCGCCAAGGATGCCCGCGTAAAGGATGACGACGGACTTGTTTATGTAAAACGTATCAAGGTTGACAGCCAGAAGATGGGCAAGCAGTTTTATGCCTTTGACGAGTACGGCCGGAACCTGACGGGACTCCAGTATTCACCGGACGACCAGGGCTTCTATTACTTTAATGAAAGCGGATACCCGGTATTCGGAAAAGTCGCCAGTGTAGACTGTGACGATGACAGCTACGAATTTTTCTTCAATTCCAGCAAAGGAAAGAAGGGACAGGGCTATAACGGTGAAAAGAGCGGTTATCTGTACTTTAACGGTAAGAAGCTGACGGCAGATGATGAAAACAGGCTGTATTTCTACAATGATAAGATTTATCTTGTAAACAGCAAGGGCAAAATCCAGAAAGGCAAGAAGGGCTACAATATTGAAAACAGCTCGATTTCCGAGGATAAGGTATCGGTAGAATTTAATTCCGACAGTTCCGTTAAGTCCATCACACTGGATGAAGGTAAGGGAACGAGCTATACTGCGGCACAGCTTCTTGCAATGTCATTAAATACCGATTCAACAACCAGCGACTATGTCGATGAAGACGGCAGATATGATGATGCTTATGTGACGATTCCGTTCATCCAGCTTTACGATAATAATGTTTATACATATCGTTTTATCAACAAGAAAGACGGCAGCTTTGATGCATCTGAAATGTGGTACGACGTGCATGAAAAAATAACGAATAGATGGAAATAAACCAGGTTTCCTGATATGATTGTACTCTTTTTGAAATCTTTTTGAACGCGGGGCGGGACTCATAGGGGTCCCGCTTTTGTGTGTGAAAAATCATCCGTTTTTTTTAACCTGGATCAAGGTATGTTTTATTTGTCCGCTGCATACATTGTAAAAACAATGATTTCAGGGGGCAACCTTTTGAAAGAATATATTGAAGAGCGGGCGGTAGCTATAGCGAATTACATTATTGATTACAATGCGACAGTGCGGCAGACGGCAAGGAAATTTGGAATTTCAAAATCAACGGTACATAAAGATGTGACCGATCGCCTGGAGAATATCAACCCGTCTCTGGCGGCGCAGGCCAGAGTGGTTCTGGATATCAATAAGGCTGAGCGCCATATCAGAGGCGGTATGGCTACCAAAGAAAAATATCAGCATCAGCTTCAGGCATGCAGCAGAAAATAATAATGGCAGTATCATATCCGGAGGCAGTTATCCGGAAACAGGCATCCGTAATCAGGAAAGGCTGCGTTCATACAGGAGGACGCAGCCTTTCCTGATTGATGACGGTGAACTGTTCGCGGGGTTGCGGGAAGAAATACGGTAAAAAGGTAAGGCGGCGAAAAGGTAATAAAAAGAAAGACTTCCTAATAGAATGATAATAATCAAAAAGAACAGGGAGCTTTTTTTATGGGAAAAATTCTGAGTGGTAAGCGGCATGGAGTCATTTTAGCCGCAGCGCTCTTTCTGTCAGCCGTTCTGATGGCCGGATGCGGCGGTGAGAAGGAGGAGGCGAAGGTCCGGGATCTGGAATTTACGGTCGTGGGGCAAAATGAGGTACCGCAGGAACTTCAGGAAATAATCGAACAGAAGAAAAAAGAACCGTTCAGGCTGACTTACTCGGGAGGAGAAGATTTGTACATAGCAGCCGGGTATGGAGAACAGAAAACGGGAGGCTACAGTATAGCCGTTCCGGAACTCTACCTGACAGAGAATTCCATCACGATCCGAACAGAGCTCAAAGGGCCTGAGAAGCAGGAGCAGACGGGTTCGGAATGCTCATATCCGTTTATTGTAGTGAAGATGCCGTTCATGGAAGAGCCGGTGGTATTTAAGTAGGAAAATCAGAAGAAACAGGATGAACAGTTGGAAAGATGCTGACGCATTTCCAGCTGTTCATTTTGCGTTTGGCAGCAGTCGGATAAAATGCTTTGCGCAATCATTCTTATCGTACGGCGCCCATGCCGGGCACCGTATGCCGTATTATTTAATTACGCCTTTGTATTCAGGATGCTTATCGAACCACTTTACCGCATAAGAGCATGTCAGAACCGCCTTTTTATCCTCTGCACATAATTGCTCTGCGACCGCGTTCATCAGCTTGTCTGCCAGATTCTGCCCCCTGAGGGACGGGTCTACAAAGGTGTGGTCGATATTTACCGTATCCTTGTCAATCTCCGGGAAGGTTACCTCGGCGAGCAGTTTATCGTCTTCTCCGAGTAAAGCTATTTGGTTTGGGTTATAGGTGAAATCCATCTTCAGCCTCCTTTATTTACAATGTTTTTCTGGCTCTATTATATCTTAGGGAAAGAAAAATAGCAATTATATTCTTTTTTTACTTGCATTTCGTTAAGTCAGGGTGTATAATAATATAACTATCTTAAAATCATGCTCCGGATAAGGAATCTATTCTGAATTCCAGAATGCGAATCGCAGGAACTTCCACAGCCAGTGATAATTTTAGAATCGTTTATTGTATATTTTTAACTTTTTTCTGTTTTTGCGCATATATAAGAAAAGCAGGCATTTTGCGGCAAAAATCAGATTCATCTTACTAATATCTATATTTCAAAAATTCTGAAGTACTTCTGAAACAAATACCAATGAGTAATTTTATGATTGAAACAACTGACATAAACAATGCGGCAGAGAGGAGGGACATTATAACGAAATACGGAATGCTTGAACAGGCATACAGTGAAATTACGTTTTGCTGGCAGGAAACATCAGAGAAAGAGTATCCCTGGCAGCAGGATCATCTGGCAGGAGAGCAAGAACTGCTGCTTGAATTGATTAATATTAATATGGAACGTCCGGTGCAGGAAGCGCCGGATACAAAAGAACGCTTGAGGCTTGGCAGGTACCGGAGATGGTACGGAATCAGGAACAAGCGGAGAGCCGCCGGGGAGGTGCGCTGTGAAAAAGGGGATAAAAGCAGGAGGCCTGTGCATCGGAATATTATGCTTTCTGGCAGTTTTTTTATGTCGGAAGGATGTGTGCCGGGTTCTGGCTCAGGAAGAAATACAGAGATTTTCAGATCTGTTTGATACGCCGGGAGAGATTCCGCAGCCGGAAGAGTTTATTAAGAGTGAATCCGGCCGGATATACAGGCTGAAGAAGCAGGAGCTGCTAACAGTCCCAGTTGTTGGGGACACAAGAAAGCTGTCGGGCCGGGCGGACTACCCGGGAATCAGCCGGCTCGATACTGTGCCGGATACGGCGGTTATGACTGTGAAGGATAAGGAGAGCGGGAAGGAATTTGAAGCAGAGTTATCTCTTGAGCAGGTTCAATACAGCAATGAGAGATGGCAGGCCGGAATTTCCTTCACCGCCACCTTCCATGATTACGGGGCAGATTACTATCTGTTTGGGGACATACATATTCCGCGCCAGACGGACACGCCGGAGCTGTCCTCCTTTCAGGGGGAATTTCTTAAGGCGGCGGGAATGGAGCCGGAGGATTACAGGATTGAAGAATTTCTATGGGACGGGGAGCCTTATGAGGACGAGGGAGGCGTTATATGCCGTGACGTTCTGATATTGGGGCGGCAGAAGGTATGGGATTGTACGGCCCTTTATAGTGCGGCGGTAAAGATGCCTGATTTTAAGAGATACCGAATGAGCATGGTGTACGGGGAGGCTGCCGACGGAGGGGAAGAAAAGGAGGAGGGGGCTGTCCCTGAGGACGGGGACATACCTGACGGGGAGACTGAACCGGGAGCTTTGGACAAATGGACTGAATTCCTGAAAATTATCAAAAGAGGATTACAGGTATCGGTGGGGATTTTTGCAACAGCCGCCGCTGCGCTGATACTGTTTTGGCTGGTAAAAAAGGCCGGCAGGGCCGGGGAGGATGACAGATAAGAAGCCATTTTCCGCAGAAAAATGAGCGGATTGCGAATGTTTTTGAGGATTGTGAGAGCACGCAGTGCGGAGCAATCCGGTATCAAAGGGGGCAAAAGACCTTTTGACTCCAACATCATTTCATTTAATATATATAAATGACAAGGGAGATACGCATTTTTTATGCCCATCTCCCTTGCTGATTTTATCATCATGCAGATAATCGGATATGCTATAATATTTATTTTAATTAAAACAGAGACATCACGCTGCTGATACCGATTACCAGAGAGATAATTGCCACGCATCCTCCCAGAAGATTGCGGAGCAGAGAGTTTTTATACTGACCCAGAACACGGGTGCGGCTTGTGATGAATACGAGTGCGATAACGATAATCGGAAGGAAGATTCCGTTAACGGCCTGCGCCATCATGATAATTGAAATCGGATTGTAACCTGTTGCAGATACAATAATTCCAATTACGACTACGATTATATTTGTGGCAAAGAAGCGTTTGTCTGTTTTATCCATTTTCCATTTAAACAGTCCGGCAAGTACGTAGGAAACACCGAGAGGTGTGACAACTGCCGAGGAAACGCCTGCGGAGATCAAGCCGATACTGAGAAATGGCTTGGAAAAGCTGCCTAAGAGCGGTTCCAGCTGAACAGCCATATCTGCGGCAGATGAAACGGTCATACCGCGCATAACTGTGCCTGCTGTAATCATAACGGCACCTGTAATGATACCGCCGATGATCATGGATATGGTAACGTCGAAACGGGCCAGCGGCAGTTCCTCCGGGTTATGCCATGTTTTCCGGGCGCTGGTAGCATGGATAAACATGTTATACGGAACAACGGTAGTGCCAATCATGGCAACGCAGGTCATAATTGCATTTTGCGGAACGTTCGGAACGGCGCCCATCAGTAGTTCTCCGAGATCCGGTTTTACAATAATCATGGTGACAACGAATACGATAGCCATAACACTGACACAGACGCTTAAGAGCTTTTCAAGAGTCTTTACGGCATCGCCTATATTAATGAGAATCAGGACACCGATACCCCAGATTGGAGCTACGATGTTGGAAGGAATTCCGGTGAGGGAAGAGATGCCGATAGCGGTACCCGTCAGGTCGCCGCCCATATATGCAACACCGCCCAGCACGATAGCTGAAGCTACGAGAATAATCATGGCCCATTTAAGCGGAGGACGGTCGGAGAGTTCTTTCACCAGTTCTTCTGCAAGTCCGTTCTGGGTAACGATTCCCAGACGGGCAGCCATTTCCTGCATAACAATTACTGCGATAACAGAGAAAATTACAGTCCAGAGAAGTGCATACCCATAAGTGGCTCCGGCTCTCGTGGCGCTTGTAATGGTACCTGGGCCGATAAAGGATCCTACAACAAGGATTCCCGGGCCGAGAGCTTTACACTTATCTTTAAGAGTATAGGTTTTATTTTTTTCCATGCATTGCCTCCATTTCCAATTAAGACGGTTTATCGAATCAGTATAGTAAAGAACTAAAACATGCTGAGGTATAAGGTTTCACTTAACTGCTCCAGCATCTGGATACCGGCCAGACTGTTCCCCTTTTTATCAAGGCCGGGTGAATAGATACCAATTCCCATTCGAGTGGGAGATACGGCCATAATGCCGCCGCCTACACCGCTTTTGGCAGGCAGGCCTACTTTGATTGCAAAATCGCCGGAGCCGTCATACATACCGCAGGTGGTGAGAATTGCATTGACAAAGCGCGCATGGCGTCCTGAAAAAAGAACTTCCCCGGTCTTTTTCCCCCGCCCGTGGTTTGCCAGTACAAAACCGATATTGGCCAGATCCTTGCAGGTTACGCGGATAGAACATGCGCGAAAATAGATATCAAGGATTTCTTCAACATCGTCGTCAATAATGCCTGAACTTTTCAGCAGATAGGCCAGTGCCCGGTTTTTATTGCCGGTTCTCTTTTCTGAAAGATATACGGCCTCATCCACATCGATTTCCGGATTTCCGGCCAGTTTTCTTGTAAAGGCCAGAAGGCGGTCAAAACGCTCCTCATATGTCTCGCCGTGAATCATCGAGCACATCTCAATGGCTCCAATATTAACCATAGGATTAATATGCTCTTTCAGAATCAGCTGTTCTGAATAATCAATGGCATTAAAGGGTTTCCCGGTTGCTTCCACACCTATGTATTGTCTGACATACTCCGTTGTGTTATCCATGAGTGCCATTAGAAGCAGGAGAGGTTTGATAATGCTCTGAATGGTGAACTTTTTGTCGAAGTCGCCGGCATAGAATTCTTTTCCGTCGCTGTTCACAAGATAAACGCCAAAATCATTAATATCTGCTTTTGACAGTTCGGGAATGTAGTCGGCCAGTTTTCCAAGCCGGGTATAGGAACGGCATTCTTCCAGGAGACGCTCCAATAATTCTTCCATATGTATCACACTCAACCTTCCTTAGTTAATTTGTTACCTTGACAGTAAATGATAATATCGTTTTAATAACTACAATGTCATTATAACTGACCGTTATTGCAGTGTCAAGAAAAATTATCATATTAGTATAAATTTTATTGTAATTTATCAGAAAAACCTGTAAAAATGCCGGAGAGGCGGAGAAAAATGCAAATATATCCGGGGAAAATGCCGATGGAATAAGGGGAGACAGTAACCGTTTATACTTCTGGACTGATGCGGGAAATAGAAAACTAAGGAAGGGATTCATTGCATATTTTTCTAAAATGTTGTAAAATAAAACCATCTTGATTTTAAGAGAAGAGGAGCCTTTATTATGGAAAAAGAAGTGCGTCTGATTCAGTCGATTCAAAGAGCTTTTGATATTATCAACTGTTTCAGCGAACAGTCGCCAAAACTGACTTTACCAAAAATCAGCGAGATGCTTTCATTAAATATTAATACAACAAGAGGAATTGTAAATACCCTGGTGGCAAATGGCTACCTGGAACATGACAGTGAGACGAACATCTATTCATTAGGTCCTGTTTTTATCCCAAAAGCAGATTTGGTAAGCGCCAATGATATGGAGAGAGTGAAGAAAATGGCAAGGCCTTATCTGGAGGAGCTTTCCAATACATTTCAGGTATCGGCGAGGCTTCAGGTGGTTTCCAACTACAATATTTTTACGATTGAAAATATTAATCCGGAAAATGCCCATTATATACTTCTTACGCGGTTGAATACTACGTTTGCATTGAATGCGACTGCATCAGGGAAACTTTTGCTTTACTATATGGGAGAACGTCAGAGGGAGCGTTATTTCAAGACACTGGATCAGCGGATGTATACGAAAAATACGCTTGTGACCAAGGAAGATCTGCAAAAAGAGCTGGACAAGATAGAAAAGTGGGGTTATTCCACAGAATTCGAAGAGATAGGGCTGGGAATCAGCAGTATCGCCATACCGATTATGAAGAAGACGGGCGGACTTTACGGTACGGTCAGTATAGTGGCTTCCAGTTCGATTGTCATGCCAATCATTCAGGATGTTGTGGTTCCTATGAGAAAATGCGCAGAATTTGTATCGGAAAACCTGTTGCTAAAATAATGCAGGATGCGGATGGAATGATCCATGCAAATTCCATTACCATAAAAAATAAGGAGAAAATTCCAGGATACGGCGGAATTTTCTCCTTATTTTTTGCGGAGTGCGGCTGCTTATTTCTGTACTTTCTCTGCTTTTCTTGCAGCCAGCCCATTCATAAAGTAGAGCGCCATCCAAACACCTGTGTGAGCCGACATCTGGGTTCCGCAGGTTTCAGGATAAATTTCAACAAAATCAAAGGCATTAGCTCCGGCTCTGCCGCATTCGTTTACCATCATAGCCAGCTCGAAAGAGGTGAGTCCGCACGGATCGACCGGTCCCTGAGGGTTGGCGGAGGCATCGAGGACATCGGAACAGATGGTTACATAAATCATGTCTGTATCTTTCGATGCAATTTCTAATGCTTTTTTAATAGTAGCTTCGTATCCGTTCTTCTTGATTTCCATAGCCGGAATGACAGTAGCTCCGTATTTTTCTGCTTCTCTTCTTTCCTGCGGATGATTTCTCGGTCCTCTGATTCCGATATGTACGATCTTGGTAGAATCAAAGTTTTCATCCTGATACAGACGGTTGAACGGAGAACATCTGGAATAGAGATCATCGCCAAAGGACGGCATCGTGTCCAGATGAGCGTCAAAATGAATTACACCCACCCTTTTTTTATGGCGTTTTGCCATCTCACTGATCATTGGGTAGGAGATGGAGTGATCACCGCCAAATGTAATCGGAATGGCGCCGGCATCAATGATTTCACCGAATTTTTCGCGCATATTTGCGAAGGTTAAATCATAATTGCCGTTCTGTACAACTGTATCGCCGTAATCGCAGGCAGTCATATAGTCAAATGTATCAATATCATAGTCAGGAAGGTAACCTGTATATCTTGTCGATACGCCGCGGAACGTTTTCGGCGCCACAACACAGGATGAGAATCCGCCATAGGTACATCCGCCTTCCCACGGTACGCCCATAACGGCAAAATCAAAATTTTTCACATCTTCGGCCGTCTTAGCTACCGGCAGGGCCATAAAAGATGGAACTCCACTGTAAATTTCCTGCGGCACTACGCCGGGCTGATAAATAATTGGCTTATTCTGCATAATAAAAACCCCTTTCATATAAATAACGAAATTTGTTAAGAAATACTTGTTATTAAAAACGATATTATAATTTTAAAAACGATATTATCATATTACTACTGTATCACTAAGGTGTGAAAATGTCAATAGGCATGTAATGATTTTCGGGAGTTTTGCGAAAAACACCTCACGAAATACATCATGGCTGAGCGGATACTCACATATACTGTTATTAACGTAGAAATGCTGAAATCCTGCCCTGTAATGCCCGAGTGCCTTGCAACGGCATAAAGATTCCTGCAAATAATCATACAGTTGAGGTGGCTTATGAAACTTTTTTCAAAGAAAAGCAGTGATATGTCAGGACAGCATCCAGGACCTCGTCTGCCGGTGGCAGAAAATGCATTTTTCTGGATGCTGCTCCTCCTTTTGTCTATCGGATGTATTACATCCTTGTATGAAAAGTCTCTGCACAAGCAGGAAACATCGAGTGTTTCTTCGGAAAGTGTGTTTAAGAGTATAAAGACCACAGGAAGAAATTACCAAATTAAGGAAAGAAAGCTTCCTATTTACAGCGTGAAGACGGAGGCCCCCAAAGTTGCACTGACTTTTGACGCTGCATGGGGGAATGAGGACACACACCGGCTGATGGAAATCCTGGACGCCCATAATGTCAAGGTTACATTTTTTATGACCGGCGGCTGGGTTGAAAAATTTCCGGAGGATGTTAAGTACATAGCCGGACAGGGACATGAACTGGGAAATCACAGCGAAAATCATAAAAATATGAGCCGGCTTGACAAAGCAGTGATTCGAATGGAACTGCAAAAGGTACACGATAAAGTGAAAAAACTAACAGGAAAAGATATGACACTCTTTCGTCCGCCTTATGGAGATTATAATAATCAGGTGGTTGAGATGGCTGATTCTATGGGGTATTATCCGATTCAGTGGGATGTCGAAACACTTGAAATGGTAGTAAAGGAAATATAGAAGAAGGAAGAATATAGAAATAATAAAGAGCTCCCTGCCAGGAGCTCTTTATTATTTGCAAAATTAACTAAAAATAAAACGGAAACTAAAACTAAAAACTAAAACTAAAAACTAAAACTAAAAATAATAAGCCTCCGGTTTACCGAAGAGGTCTAACACCCTATACATAAAACTAGGTTGTGCGCCACCTTTTGAAATTAATTATAGTAAAAAAAAGATAATTTTGCAATCATTTTTTAGAGGAGAAATAAAAATGAACTCAGACAAGCCTAAAAATATGCGAATAATTAAGCCTGGAGTAAATATAGAGGAGTGGTTACTAATGCAGCATTGTGCTACAGAGGCTTATGAAGTTAGAGATATTGCTATTACAGGAGAACATCTTTTTATACTCTGGATAAACAAGAAACAAAATGTGGGTTATTGTATCGGTCATAGTTACTTAGATAAAAGAATTACTTTTTACCAAATTGGATAAAGGTTCAAAAAAAGGAGGAATAGCATGGAAGTAGAAAAGTGGGTTGAAGAATTTTGTGTGGCACGTATCGATGAAATTTTTCAGGAGATAAATATCGATACCAACTATGATGAACGAATGAATAAAATAATGTCTTCCCTTTCAGAGGCCGATCAACAGTGGCTAGATGATCATTTGAGAGACTGTTTTATGACTAATGAAGACTATTATAAAGAATTTTATCTGGCTGGAATGCGAGACATTATCACATTATGGAAATATCTACAAAATGATAATAGTGACCTAACTCCAGATAAAGTCACGGAGATGAAATTAAAAATAAGTAGACCATTACAGGAAGAAAGAAAAATGGAAAAATATGATATTGGTATTCGAAATGGAGTACATAGAGTAAAAGTGACATTGCAGCAGTGGCAATATGTCGGGCATATCTGGATAAACATGGGCGGTAACTGTTATGGAAAGGCGCTCCTTGATTTCGATTTTGAATGTGAGGATGGAGAATCGGAAAATGATTGTGAACTTAAATATCATGAAAACGAGGAATGGTTTACCGCTGTTTTGAAAGACCAAGATGGAAATAGCTGCAGAGTAGATGGCTCAGCAGCTGACTTTAATGACATGATTGTAGCCGTAGAGATTGTTTCGTATGAAGAGAAACGATGAATCGTGATTATGAAATAGGATATGAAGCAAGATATGAGACCTGTACTCAGCTTTATAAAAAACGTGATCTTATGCTTTTGAGAGACAGGTATGTTCAAAAAGAATGTTAAGAAAAAGGAAGAGATAAATAAGATTACGAGGAAAGAGGAGATTGCGATGTACCCTACACATGGAGAGCAACAAAAAAAGGAGATTGAAACAATCCGAAAGCGCACGATTGAACTTGAATTATCGGACGCTGATGTAAAGCGGATTGCGGAAAAGGCGGGGGCGCATGGGATGACCGTGGGGAAGCTGCTGGAAAGTTTTATAGGCGACCTTGTATGTGGAACGTACTCCAACGGATCGGACGAGCGCGACCTTTCCGGACAGTGGTTTGACCGTTGCTGGTTCGGTATGTTCCCGGAAATGACTTTTCTTTCCTGGCTCATTGAGTGGGGCGGGATAGATGAAGTCTTGCAAGCATGGGAAGATATCGCTGACAGCACAGAGAATATAAAAATAACACAGGAAGAACTTTCAAGCGGCATCATAAAAAGCGGGCGCGGGGAAACCTACACATGGCAAGACCTTGTACATGGTGACGGAATCCCCAGTTATTCCAGCCGTGAGGAATGGGAAGAAGAGCAACGCGGTTATATTGAACAGGAGCAAGATATAATCGACAGTTGCCGGGAAACTGTTTCCGAATATTGGAACGAGTATAAGGAACAAAAAAAGGAGTACCAGCCAGGAACGCTTGATGAAGAATTAAAAAGGGTGCTTGATTGGCGGCAGAATTACCAACGGATTTTGGCAAGCGGAAAGCAGACAGAAGCTATTCATTTCTGCCCAATGTGTAGGCGAAAATTGGACGATTAATTGATGATTTAAAGGAGGAAAAAGTCATGAAAGCAACAGGAATAGTAAGACGTGTGGACGATTTGGGAAGAATTGTAATTCCTAAAAATGTGAGAACAGAGCAAGGCATAACAGAAGGAACGCCTATGGAGATTTTCACAGAAGACGGCGCTGTCATATTTAAAAAATACGCGACTTATTTAGAGGAGGAATAGAATATGAAGTTTAGAGCATGGGATAAATCGGATAGGGTTATGTGTAAAGTCGCCTATCTGAAATTAAGTGAAGTGCAGTATATGAATGTTGGATACAGAAAAAACATTAATGGAAAGACAATAGATGAAAATGCATTACTTGATGAAAATTTATCCGGGACCTGTGTACTGATGCGTTATACCGGAAAACACGACATGGCAGGGAAAGAAGTTTATGAAGGCGATGTGATTGAAAATCCTGGCGGAATACGAATGGAAATAAAGTATGGCTTATATGATGCGTACTGTCCTGCTGACAGATGCAACATGGATAGTGTTGGATTTTATGCGGCAGGGGTAGGATTACCGGAAATGCCAATAGGATGCCTGGAGGACTATGCTGTTGTTGTCGGTAATGTGTGGGAGAATCCAGAACTGCTTAGTAAGCAAAATTGACATTTAACGGAGGGAAACACATGACAAAAAGGAAGCAATGGAGCGTGCGGAAACGCAAGTCTATATATACATGAACCGTGGGGAAATTGAAGAAGCGTGCAGAAGACGCGTCATTACAGTATCGCGAGATAGGAGCAAAATGGAGCAGGCTCTTATCGAGGCATTGGTGGCGGAAACTGAAAGAAGGGAAGGCTCAATATGAATTTTGATGAATCTATTGCATATGGGAAAAATGTTTCAGCTCTTATTGATTTTTGTAAAAATATGGACACTTCGTTGCTCCCTACTTACAATTTGATGTTACTTGAAGAAAAATTGAAAGAACCGCACTATAGAAAATCCTCTGTTAAATACGGAGATCTAAAACAAATACTAAAAGAATTTAGAGAAGCTTATAAAAAATAAATTACTAGTATGCAGTAACTAAGGAGTATACGGAAGAATATTATAAAGCCGACGAGAAAGAAGAACGGAATCGGATATACGATGTTTAAAGACATGTCGTTGAAGTATTAGGATAGAACTTTTGGGGGTAGGAGAAAATAGAAGATTAGCACAGACGAATTAAAAAACCCCGCAAGTATTAGCAGATACTTGCGGGGCCACGGTCAAAGGCTCCTCCAGAAGGGGGAGGCGACCATGCAATACATAATACAGTTTCAGTATACAATTTTTGTTATGTATTGTCAACCAAGGATTGTAACGGCGGAAACAAGCTAGATTGGCAATGGGGCATATGGGTATTATAAGGCTGTTAATTTGCTAAATGATTTATTTTGAGGCGGCGAAAAAAGATAGGGGGGAGGCACTGAAAATGGGTATGCAGCGCATAGACTCTGCTTCTGAGATTGATCCAGGGATCATTGATTTTTCTAATATTTGCTGCAGATATAGAACTGGTGTAGACACTACCACCGGTTCGGGGGTTTATAAAAAACATAGTTATCGCCACGGCGTAATGACAAAATTAGGAGACATAGAAATAACGGTCTGGACTAAAATTGTGGAACAACTGATAGAAAAAAATGATGAGAAATGGCTCTTTGATGTGCTAGTTAGGTGGGAGACTAAGGGAGACTATACAAATAGAACAAGAAAAGAATTGTGGTATTTGGTACTGGAATTATACACCTCTCGAATTTTTGATAATCCGGAATGGATAGATTTCATCTCTTTTAATAGAAAGTACCGACCCGATGCACTAAAACAAGTCAAGATCATCACAGTCGTCAACGAATGCTGCGGACTTCTCGGTGAAGTGACGCAAGAACAAATTAACAGCGCTTTTGGAGGAAAAATCTTCTGTCCCCATTGCAGTAGGCGAAGCATATTTGAAATTATAAGCAAGACAGAATCTATTGATTATCATGTAAAGGAGAATACAGATGAAAAAAGGAGCAACAGTAATAAGTGTAATTAATAATAAGGGGGGCGTAGGAAAAACGACATCGGTAGCGGCTTTCGCCGAATTGTTAGCATATCTCGGCTATAGAACACTGGTAGTTGATTTAGACGAGCAGAGCAACTTGTCCATGTTTTTCCACTCCTATATAGATGACAATGAGGAGGTAATATCTGGAATAAAAAAACCGGATGAAATGAACGTATGCGAACTGTTTAAATATCGCTTTAAGGAAAAGGCAGAAATTCAGCAGTTAATTCACACTACGCAGATCCCGGGAGTAGATATTATTCCTTCTTCTAAACGTCATACACGTACTGTACTCGAATTGACGTTAAATACGGGGAATAACAATATTGTCCTTAAGCGGGCCTTAAAAACTATCAAGGAGGATTACGACTATATTTTTCTGGATAACGCACCTGCAAGCAATATTCTGACCGTAAATAGTATCTTTGCGTCAGACTACATCATCACCCCTGTAAAGGTAGAACAATACAGTTTAAAGGGATTGCGCGAAACCCTTTCAAGTATTGTATATATAAAAGAAGAACATGATTTGGAACAGATTGAATTTTTGGGAGCCTTTATCACCCAGGCCAGCATAAATACAAATGCATTTAAGGACGGCCGTGAACTGTTTAAGGATAATTTGCAAAATAAATTATTTAAAACCCCTGTTCGGCAGGACACAAAAATCAATGAAGTAAATCAGACTTTACGCTCGCTTTTTGCATCAGGAACCAGCAATGCAATCATCGATTATGCAAATCTGCTCCTTGAGATGAAAATATTGACGCCGGCGGGGGAAGAGAAACTTAAGGGATGCCTATCAGAATAGTGTTAAAAAGAAAGCGGAGGATAACAATGGGAAAACCTAAATTTGTTAATTTGATTCATAACGTAGCAACGCCAACCGATGAAAGACCAGACATGGGAATTCAGGGTTTATTAGAAAGAGATAGGCAGGCTGTGAGCCTAAATGGAAAAGCAGTTAATGTAAAGTTGGTCCCGCGTGAAAAACTGATTTTTAATAAATCAAATGACTATGAGCAAAAGGATATCGAAAGTTTAGCAGCGAGCATTCTCATGATAGGCCTTCAAAACTTTCCTTCCGGATATTATAACGAAGATTTGGATCAGTACATATTGGAAAACGGTGAACGCCGGACGCGCGCATTGGATTTTCTCATCGCTAAATATAAAGATTCAGTTGATTTCGAAAATAGAGATTATCAACTTTATGTAAAGAATGTAAAGCGATATGAACGAGGTTATCCATTGTATGTTAATTCTGTGCTTGAAGCAGGAGAAGAATTTACTGAATTAGAGGAAATTGATCATCGGCTAATTTTAATTGATTGTAATGTGGAAAATCGAAATAATCCGGATGAGCGGCTGCGTCACATACAAGAAAAGAAGGAGTTATTGGAACGCCGGAAGGCTTTAACTGGAACAACTGAAAACATTAATCGTACAATTGCGCAATCTGAAGGAATAACAGAGCGACAAGTGCAGAAGTATAATGCTGTAGCAACGCTGGTTCCGGAACTTCAAGAGCTTTTTAAAGAGAAGGAAATAACACTTAATGATGGTGAGTTTTATTCCAGCTTGACTACAGAGGATCAATTACGCATTGTTGATCTAATCAGATCTGGAGAACAAGGCTCTGCACGAGAAATTCAGCAACTGAATAAGCAACTGAAAGAAGCAGAAGAAGAGAAGCTAAGAGCCCAGGAGGCTTATGAAGAAAAATTGCAGCAATTGAAAGAGGAAAAAGAATCTCAGGAGGAAGCTGTGGCTGCAATTGTTGAAGCGACAAAAAGGCAAGCTGAAGAAGAAAAGAGCCGCATCCGGGCAGAGATAGAAGAGCAGTACAGGAAAGATATGCCAGATCCCGAACAAATATCTGCTTTGCGAACCCGCTTAGAAGAATCTGATGATAAATATAAAAAGACTTTAGATATTTTGGAAAAGGAGAAAAATAAGGCTAGTAAAAAAGAAGAAGAAATTCGAGAGTTGAAAGAAGAATTAGAGGCCCTTCAGGCAGCACAGGAGCCTCAAAAAGACGTTGAAAAGATTAAAGCTGAGTTGACCTACAAGCAATGCTGTGAAAGCCTTCTGAGAGGCATTAACCAATTGTCGCAATCAGTTCCGAGCCATATCGAGCAAACAGTAATTACAAAAGATATTAACGACTTGGTATGTAAGTTACAAGCAATTATAAAATAACTTTAAGGGGTACAATATGGATACTAGACGGGAGAAAATAGAGGACTTATTAAAATTTGAGGGGATTGAATGTAAGGGTTTCGGTGTTCTTCCTAAGTTTGTCATGCGGGATGTGGACTTAGGAATAGGCGCAAAGGGGTTATATGCCTATTACTGTAGTTTAGCTGGCTCCGAAATTGTTGCTTTTCCTCGCCGTGAGACTATTTTAAGGCAGTTGAAAATCAACAAGGAGACTTTTTATCGGTATCAAGAAGAACTAATAAGAGAGGGGTATATATCGGTTCAACAAATTCGAGAAAAATCTCAATTGTTTGGAGCAAATGTATATACCTTGGTTCAAAATCCTAAAAAACTTCAGATGACCAGAATAGATCAAGAAGTGAAAGAAGGATATGATTTTGCTTACTACGCTGGTCTAAAAAGTCATGGGTATGGTATTATACCGCGGATCGTCATGCAGGATCCACGGCTAGATATAAAGGCAAAAGCGATTTATGCTTATTATGTTGTCTACACCGGAGCAGGCCGGATGTCATATTTACGACGAGAATTGATTTTACAGCATTTAGGTATTAGCAAAAATACGTACGGTAAATATATGCAGCAATTAGTAATATTAGATTACATGGCAATACAACAACGGACCGATCAGCGTGGGAGGTTCGCATCCAATACATATATCCTTCGTAATAACCCAGGGCTTCAGGTTCGTTCCGAAACTGAAATAAAAGATATGGATAAGTCCCTCATACCGTGTCCTAAAAAACCAGACACGGATAAGTCTCCCGTACCGTGTCCCAAAAAACCAGACACGGATAAATCTTCTGTACCGTGTCCCAAAAATCCGGACCCCAAAAAACCAGACAATAATAGTATTAATAATACCAGTTTATATAATATCAATCGATCTATCAATCATATAGGAGTAGAAGTTAATAGATGGAAAAGTGGAGAAATAAAAAGTTTTTTAATACCGCAAGATGTGCTCTTGTCAGAATATGAAATGGAATATTTTGTGAATGAACTTTTCGGTTGCCGTACTTACACAAATCCCATGGAGCAGGGAGCTTATGAAATGTTTAAAGAAGCGTTAATCGAACTGGGGACATCACCCAGCGAACGTGTATTAAAAGGCAATCGCATTACATACGCAAAGGTAATTCGTTGCCTGAATCGTCTCCTGAAAAACAGAACTTATCTGAGTGCGTATAGGGCCTGTGAATCACTTTTAGATTACGCAATACGTGATTTTACAACTGCATTGACGTTACGAGAGATAACAGATCCCTACAAATACTGTATGGCCTGTATTTGGAATGCGCTTGTAACCTCCGAAGTACGATTTTGTGCAGAAACAATAGAATACGACTACCCGATAGAAGTTTAAATGTTTAGTGAGACTTTCAGTTCACTTTCTGGTACAATAAAAAAAATTAGACAAAATAGATATTTTGTCCAATTCTTATGTGTCTATAATATTCCAAAATGGAAAAAAAAGCAATACTATTTTTATATTATATACAAAGTTTGCAAAAATTGCTTTTCTCTAAATTAAGAGAATATAATAGAACTAATTTTAGAGAAAATTATTGTGTTATAAAAGACTGTGTGATAAGATTTAGTATGAGGTGAATACCATGATATACTATAAAATAGATGTTTTTAAAGAACTGGAAAAGCATGGCTTTACTCAAGCACGCTTGAAAAAAGAAAATTTATTATCTCAACAAACTATCTCTAATATTAGAGCTGGAAAGTCAATTACTATGAACACTTTGAATAAACTATGCCTAATGACACGCCTACAGCCAGCAGACATTATAGAAATGAAGGCCACAGATCAGGAAAAAGTGATTTATTATTAAACGAGGAGGGGAATATGGTAACGTTAGAAGAAGCAGGATATTGTTTTAAAATAGAGAATTCAGGAAGAATATATTACTTGTTGATACGAGAAGAAGGAGAGTTTATAAAATTTTTTTTGAGAAAAGAAAAGACATTCTATTGGTTTGAATGTTACGCGGGTTCAATATATAATGATTTTACTAGAGAAATAAACGTTGGGAATATTATACTGGAGGAGGAAAATACAGAGTCATTAGAAGGTGGAAGGACAACTCAAATAATTAAGTTAGCTTTATGGTATGAAGATGAATGTTTAGAGAATGATGCAGCTTATCTTGACTACTTATTAGATAGGTTAGAGGAAATACAGTCCATGGCTTCCGGATAGTTTTTCCGTCGGCCATGGGCCATGTACATTAGGAGTTTAATAAAAGCTTATTTCGTTTTCATTTTGATTCTTTTCCATTCTTCAGGATACGTATCCTGATACCATTTTAAAAAATTACCATAGATATTTTCTTCTGCCGATTTTCTTGCTTTAAGAGCATCATCTATCTTTTCATATAATCCTAGATAATATTGTTTTCGCTGAAAATTAATATATGCACGATATTTTCCATATTTAGCATAATAAGACACACCTGTTACTTTAGTAGTGCTGTTTTTATTAGTTTTTCGCCGACCGTCTATAGCAATTATACTTGTATTATCAACAAAGGCCTTTGATATTATTTCTTTTCCTATTTTTAAATTTTTTTTGGAACAATTAAAACATTGCTTAGATTCTCCACTCAAAATTTTATAAAGTGAAATTTTTACTATGGCCCCACATTTTAAACATTGGCATTGTACTACAGGCATGTTTTTCTTATCAAAATGGTCGAATACTATTACTTTTAAATTGTTGAATACCATATCAGAATAAGAATTTGCTTTAATAATTCGTTGTTCTGTTTTTATCTTCTCCCGGCAATCTGGGCATCCCACGGTCTGATATTTCAAGACCTGGCTTCCGGTATATTGAAACAATTTATTACATTTCTTGCATTTACAATTCCATTTTTTAACTTTATTCGATGATGGTTCTTCGGCAACCGACATTAGGGTAATTACCCCGTATGAGGATCCGTCCTTAAGCTTTATTTGTGATTTGCGCATTTATCATATCCCAATTTTAATAAATTTCTGGTTCATCTGAAAAATCGCCATCTTCCACTACGGACAGCATAGTTTTAACGCCCTTTTCCTTAGCTGTTTTGATGGCAAAATCCTTAGCTCTATTATAATCTGAAAACCAGTCCATCAAATCATTGTCATAAATTCCATTTACCATTGCTTCATTTGTGTATACAGCGTATTTTCTTGTCATTTCTTTTTCCTCCAGCCAGCACGGCTCTGCTTGTATTTATGAATGGCTTCCTTAACTATCTTTATTATATCACTTTTTAAAGTGATGGTCAATAGATTTTATATTTTTTTAGTGATATTTATCGGGGGAAATTTTTGAACAACCTTTCCTTTTCTTCTGCATTATCTTCATATAAAATTAAATCTTCCGGTTGCATATTCAATATAGCACATATCCTATTTAAAGATTCCAGTGCTATATTTGTATCTCCATTCTTGATTTTTTTTAAAGTATCCTGACTTAGTATTTTTGTAGTTTTGGCTATATACATGTTGATTCCAGCTTTTTCTAATTCATTTCCAACATCAATTTTATATTTTAGCATTAATTCACCTCACTCCCTTAGTTCCTCTTATCTTAAATATTAATTCATGGTTCGTGGAAAGTCAATATAATATCACTAAAAAAAGTTATAAAATCCATTGACTATCACTTTTAAAAGTGATATAATATAGTCAGAAGTTAAGAAAACAGTAAAAAATGACCAGCAGCTCCGCCCCGGAGGTCACGGAGGCAGAAAGGAAGCAATGAACAAATTGCCACGTAAACAATTAGTATTAAAGGCTGTATTGTTACTTAGGACAGTAAATAGATATTCATCGAAAGAAACGCAACTCAAAATGATGGATAAATATTACTCCACCGAACAGTTAGAAGATTACGTTGAGCACTTCAACGATCCGCAACCAGTTTATGAAGAGCCTGACTATGTTATGGACGATAGCGGGAGTGAATATTACACACACTACAGCCCGAGCAATCCGTGGGATGCTCCAGGAATGAGCATTCACGACTTTATATAGCAACGTTTTTTACCCTAACCCGGCCAGTCAATACCGGGAGAAAGCGAGGATTGCATGAAAGTAAAATGGAATATAACAAAGTGGTGTAAATCCATCACTGACAGTGAAAAAGACGAATACACCGGATGCGATGTGACAGGATGTCCCCACCGTTTCCGCCTATTAGATGATGATAACGAAATCTACGCTTATGGAAATGCAAGTGCAAAAACTTTTGAACCGCTTGACACTTATATGTACGATTACGGATGTACCGAAATCCAGTATAAAAATCAGGAAACAGGAAAATACGAAACCCTTTAGCGCGTTACCCGCCCCGGAGGTTACGAGGGCAGAAAGGAATCTGAAATGAAAGCTATTATAAAGAATATCGCCTCTGAAACCATCAATGATGACCGCGTATCATTCGCACAGACCATCGACTTCTCGGAACTGTTTGACCACATTAAAGTCTTTACCGATGTTAACTGCAATTTCAATCAACCCGAAATTAGCGCCATCAGAGGTAATATCTATATCTCATTCACATCGGAAAACATTGCAAAGCAAACAGGCCCGTTTGCGGCAATTCTCAAAAACTGCTACTTCTACAGCTTCAGCAACGGCGTGAACCGAAACCGGGAAACAAACGAGTTGGGATATTGGGTGAGTGTAGATATTATGTATGAGCACAAAGACGGCGGCTCAAACGGAATGGATGTTGTTCACGCTTCTTACACCGAGCGGACGGGATGGGTGTTCCGCGACGCAGGCAATCAAGGGCAAAAAGGAGGGAGCAGCACATGAGCAGAGATTGGACCCCCGATGAATTACAGGCCGCCAGCGCTGCAATGAAAGCGGCCGGCCATATGAGATATGAGGAATTTTGCGAAGAACTGAAAAAACAAGAAGGGAGTATAAAACTTATGAAAAGGCTTTATCCGGAAATCGGAAGAACATACACAAACCATAACGGTAATGACTACATCTGCAGGGCGATCCCTGAATACGGCTGCGCTGTTATGGAACGGCTCAAGGACAATTGGGTTTTGGTAGCACATGGTATCTGCCAGTACGATGACGGAACCATTGAATGGGACTATTCGACCGGCGGCCACTGGATAAGACCGGAGGAATAGACTATGAGAATCAACTATTACAGATTTCCGGAGGGGATTGACCCTCACACCAGATACAAAAACGGGGCCTGTCATAAAGCTGGTCATTGCGACATCGACCGGGAAAGTTGCCGCGGCTGCCCTGTATGCGAAGGTGGATGGAGCGAGTGCGAACATTTTATTTGTACTGAAGCAGAGGACACCGTTGAGGGATGCTCTGTAACTGAGGCCAAGCGATTACTCCGTAAATTTGGCGGATCCGCATGGACGGATCACTGTGAGAGGGCCGGCAGCGTGTTTGAGGTCACGGACATTACCTTAAAAGGCAATAACAGCCGCTTCAAATATAACCGGCATTTGTAAGCATACACCTGACCTACCGGGCTGACGGGGAGAAAGGAATCGACATGAAATTATTTGTAAACGGTAAAGAAGCAGTGGCAGGAATGAAGGTTCAAACCTTTAGAGGGGAGGAGGCAATATTGCTTGACTGGTACGAACCCGGTACGCGGTCGGGCGGCAATGGAGGTCGTGTATATTTGAAGATAAACGATACAAAAATGGAATATTTTCCGAGCATCATAAATGGCAAATTGCGCTGAAGATGGCAGGCGAGAAATGGAAAATTGTTATAATTTATTGACCTCCCAATGTCAGGGAACTGAGTTCCGTTGAGAACCGGCCGCCCGGGGGGAACAGAACTGAGTTCCGTTGGGATGCAGCTGCCCGAGGGGAACAGAACCGAGTTCCGTTGAGATGCAGCTGCCCAGGAGAACAGAACTGAGTTCCGTTGTGATACAGCTGTCCGTGAACAGAACCGAGTTCCGTTGTGATGCAGCTGCCCGGGAACGGAACTGAGTTCCGTTGAGAACCGGCCATCCGTGAACAGAACTGGGTTCCGTTGTGATGCAGCTACCCGTGAGCGGAACTGAGTTCCGTTGAGAAGCGGCCGCCCGTGAACAGAACCGGGTTCCGTTGAGATGCAGCCGCCCGTGAACAGAACCGGGTTCCGTTGAGATGCAGCTGCCCAGGAGAACAGAACTGAGTTCCGTTGGGATACAGCTGTCCGGGAACGGAACTGAGTTCCGTTGAGAACCGGCCGTTCGGGGGAACAGAACCGAGTTCTGATTATAGCGGACGAAGGGAACGGAACTGAGTTCCGTTGGGACCTAGCAGTTGAAGGGAATGGAAGTGAATTCCGTTGGGACCTGCGGTCAAAGAGAACAGAACCAATTTCTGTTAAGACCTGCGGTCGAAGAGAGCAGAACAGAGTTCTGCTGAAAAACAAAAGCCAAGCCCCCTACTCGCCGCTTGACCCCACCACCTTAAAAGTCAAGAACTTTTAAGGCAGGAATAGGGTTCAGCACTTTCTGGCTGAACCACCACACATATTACTGGCAAAGCCAGTAAATATAAGAGAAATTTAGAGCAAAAAAAGTGTGTACTAGATGAAATAAAAGCTTTAAATAATAAATTGGTGCAGCACTTAATGCCAATTACCTTTATTTTATAGTTAATATTAGGAACACACCTTATCAATTTTACAGTAAAATAAAAAGGAGAGGTGCTAAAGTTTAAATCTAGCATCTCCTTTAAATTTCGTCAAAAATCTAATCAGAATTGATTATCTCTGAAAAACTCGTTTATATCTACATTTAAATATTGAGAAATAGCTACCATCTCAGAAGCATAAATATTGGCGAGATCATGTTCCAATTTATAGTATCTTTGTTTGTTTAGCGTGAATCCCTGTAATTGTAAATCCCGTATAAGATCAAAAGCACGAACTCCTTTTGAAATCCTAATGCGTTTTATATTTGCCCCAACACTGACACGATTATCAGAGCGAATCTTAATTTCGTTCATTCCGAAACTCTCCTTGAATTTTATGATTCAATGTTATACTATTGAAAATATAGGATGGTATCCGTATAGCTTACTGATAAAAGCACCAGGGATATTAAGAGCTATAGCCAATTGATAGTATGTAGAAAAAAAACATAGTAATACATTAAAGAGAGGTGGAACCTATGGAACGATTTGGACTTGATAGCTATGAGGAAAAAAGGGATATAACCGAAAAAGCAAAAAGGATTTGTGATTTTATTTGTAAATCAGATTATGATTTTTATAAAGAGATCCGGGAAGAAACGTCAAAAGAGGAATTTGAAGAATTTTGTCGGGAATTTCCAGACGCCAGAATTGTATTGAATAAAGAAAAATAAGGAAGAAACAAAGGTTAATCGGATTGAATATAGAGATTAACTATATGAATTTAATAATCTTCGGACGTCCTCTGACACAATGATTTATTGTATTGATAGCCCTTATTTACATATACTACATTTATTTAGAGGAAGGAGCTTTTATCGTGATTGATTTTAACAGAAAAGATATAAATCCTATGCTCATTGGAGCCAGCAGCGAAGCCTTTAATAGTGATGACTATATATATGAATTAAAATGGGACGGGGAACGCTGTATCGCATATCTCGATCCTAAATTGGGGACGGAATTAAGGAACAAGCGAAATGTAAGAATGCTATCTAAGGTCCCCGAACTCTCAGCGTTGCATAAGCAAGTAAAAGAGCGGTGTATATTAGATGGTGAATTAATGGTATTGAAAGACGGAAAGCCCTCTTTTTATGAAATTCAAAAACGAAGTATTATGACAAATGTATTCAAAATAAATTTACTTTCTAAACAATATCCGGCCAGTTTCATTCCCTTCGATATTCTATATTACAAAAATAATGATATATCATTGCTGCCGTTAATGGAGCGCAAAGAATATCTTTCCAAAGCGGTAGGTGAGGAAACAGCACGAATGGCTTTATCTAAATATATTGAGGGCCAGGGGATGGCATTTTACACGCTTGCTGAACAGCAAGAGTTAGAGGGCATCGTTGCTAAAAGAAAAGACAGCGTATACATTGAGGGAAAACGAACAAAAGACTGGATTAAAATAAAAAATTTGAAGGATGATGATTTTGTTATTTGCGGATATATCTACAAAGAAAATCACATGATAAGTATTGTTCTGGGAAAATATGATAAAGACAAGCTTGTATATAAGGGGCATGTCACCCTTGGAGTAGGAGGTGAAAACTTCAGACGCATAAAAGAAGTACCAAAAAGTGACGTTCCGCTGTTCCCGTTGGGAAGTTATGATAAAACTGTCTGGATCAGACCTCAATTGGTCTGTGTGGTTCATTTTATGGAATATACTGCAAGTGGGAGCATGAGGCAGCCTGTTTTCAAAGGACTGAGGTTTGATAAAGAACCGGAAGAATGTCAAATATGAGTATCACTATATAAACTAGCAATATTCACACCCAAAGCCTGGCTGATTGCAAGCACCTCATAATCTGCGATAAATCGTTCTCCTATTTCAATCCTGCTTATGGAACGTTGTTCTAACTGTATGTTATGCCGAGTTTGCAGCCGGGCGGCAAGTTGGGACTGGGTCAACTTTTGTTCGATCCTGATTCTTCTAATATTTTTCCCACATATATTTGTTAGACCATTATACTGATAAATTTTCACACATACAGCCTCCTGCGCGTATAATATAACCATTTAATACAATCCGTTTTATCTTGTATTTTACAATTTATGTTTTTACTTTGCAAGTAAGATAATCTTTGTTTTAAGGTCGAAGTACCGAAGCGATTCTATTTTCATCACAAACCCAAATGCGAATACGAAGCGTAGTCTGAAATGCTGATTTTGTCACATTGACAAAACGGCTCTGTAATGTTATATTAAAAGAAATCCAGAGTATTAAATACTCTGCGTATCGTAATATCAACTTAACAGTTGCTGTTCGCCCATTTCGGGCGTGGATTGAAAAAACTACTTCATTCAGAGCTATTGGAAGTTTCTGTTAAGTTGTAAAGCGGGCCAGGTATACCTGGTCCGCTTATTTTAAAATGATTATTAAAAGATCCTTCGTTTCTTTTAACAGAAGAGGAGCTTTCCATATCCTACTCTTCACCAAGCTCCAGACCCTCTGAGGTCTCTTTTTTTTCCTCCCTTTTCTTTTCATCTGCAATCTTCCTGATTTCTTCCAGTATTTCCTCCCTACTGTATTTTTGCGTTTTCTCGGGAAACCTCCGATGCTTTACGACATACCTGACGGTAAAGGCATAGCCGGTTATCGCAAGGTCGATAGCTGACAGGTAATATAGGATATCAAGCTTAAATCGGTTCCACTTCTTCATGTCAATTCCCTTTCCTTATAATTTTGTGTAGTATTATAACGCAATTATAAAGTAAATACTATATGATATAAAATCTATTTTAGAATTTTGGATAGGTTACAATGGTAATATAAAATATT